>Ga0315914_1000051_pt1 | contig 89561 bp, 55 predicted proteins | sample MpolenodulesMG_FD_203920 | JGI IMG/M metagenome (GOLD analysis project Ga0315914, IMG submission 203920) | Medicago polymorpha root nodule microbial communities from Los Angeles, California, United States - elongated nodules | ecosystem: Host-associated > Plants > Roots > Nodule | place: USA...
ATTCTTAACTAAAAAAAAAAGAAAAAAAAAACTAAAAACCCCGAACTCTTCTCTCTCCCCGAAATCTCTCTCTCTAGAATCTCCTCCGAGCGAGTCTAGGGTTTTTGTCACTGTTCATTCACTCTACTCTCGCTCTAGGGTTTAATCATTCTTCTTCTTCTCCGATGGCCGCTGAGAAGCTCAGAGATTTGAGCTCTCCGATCGATGTTCCGTTACTCGACGCCACCGTCGCCGCCTTCTACGGCACCGGATCTAAGCAAGAGGTTAGTTACAATTCTCTCCCTCTCTCTTTAACAATGTCGCTAACACTGCAATGAGTTACACGCATTTTAGGGTTTAATTCTTCAAACATACACTTCGTTGTATAATAAGCTATCATACTTAATTCAATTATACGAGTTTCATTATTTCTCCTGCAATCTACACGAATTCCAATGTTGTTGATGATAATTGATTATTAATCCTGTGATATTGAACTAACTTGTTATCGTTTTAGATAATGTGATGCATTTTACGGTTGTTTTGCTCTTTTTTGTGTGTTTGGATTTTAATATTATTTTTGTGTTTTGATTGTTTCAGAGAAGTGCTGCTGATTCGATTTTGCGGGACTTGCAAAACAATCCTGATATGTGGCTGCAAGTCATGCATATTTTGCAGAATACTCAAAATCTCAATACCAAGTTTTTTGCATTGCAGGTTCGTTTGTTGTTTACTGAACAGTTATTGGAATTTTGGATTTACGGTTACCTACAAATATTACGGCTTCAATCATAGTCTATAAGCCTATATCCATGTGTAGTCAACGCCGATAGTAATTTTTGTCGTTGTCGAAAGAGAAAGCTGTTATTGATTTGTTGTATAATCAAGATGTGCGCGCTAGGTTGGTCAATTAGAAATTCCCTTTTTTTGAAAACATGCTTACTCTAAACTTAATAGCAATGTACATTAGGCGTTTCAGTTTGTAATTACGCGAGATTTGATTGGAAGTATCTGTTGCGAATCTGCTTTGTCCAATGTCTTGAAAAGATAGCTTATGCTTGTTGAAATTTCCATTGGAGGCTGGCTTACTACAAAAATGTTCTTTCCACATCGCTTTGTTGGTTAGATCCGCTGACTCAATACTCATTTGGTTATTGTGTTTTTGCTTGCTGAAATTTCCTTTAGCGGCTGGTTTACGACAAAAATGTTCTTTCCACATCGCTATGTTGGATAGATCCGTTGACTCGATACTCATTTGGTTATTGTGTTTTTTCTTGCTGAAATTTCCTTTAGAGGCTGGCTTACGACAAAAATGTTCTTTCCACATCGCTTTGTGCCTTTGTTGGATAGATCCGTTGACTCGATATTCATTTGGTTATTGTGTTTTTGCTTGCTGAAATTTCCTTTAGAGGCTGGCTTTACGACAAAAATGTTCTTTCCACATCGCTTTGTTGGATACACCCGTTGACTCGATACTCATTTGGTTATTGTGTTTTTGCTTGCTGAAATTTCCTTTAGAGGCTGGCTTACTACAAAAATGTTCTTTCCACATCGCTTTGTTGGTTTGACCCGTTGACTCAATACTCATTTGGTTATTGTGTTTTTGCTTGCCGAAATTTCCTTTAGAGGCTGCCTTACGACAAAAATGTTCTTTCCACATCACATTGTTGGATAGACCCGTTGACTCAATACTCATTTGGTTATTGTGTTTTTGCTTGCTGAAATTTCTTTTAGAGGCTGCCTTACGACAAAAATGTTCTTTCCTCATCGCTTTGTTGGATAGACCCGTTGACTCAATACTCATTGGGTTATGTATTCATATTTGTTTTATATGGATTACTTAGTTTTGACCTCTGCTGCCTACTTACTATTGGAGCTTTGCCTTCGGAAACAACGCTTATTGACTGTTGAACAAGTTTTTCATTTCTTATGAGAATATTATATTAGCTACCTTTCTTAGTACATGTTTTTTACTATGCTTGTATGTTTCACTCAGGTTCTTGAAGGCGTAATTAAATATAGATGGAATGCCTTACCTGCTGAGCAGCGAGATGGAATGAAAAATTTCATCTCCGATATCATCGTTCAGGTATTAGCTGTGTTTGGTTAAAGCAGCTATATGTGCTAGTCAGGCATACATAGATTTTTTTCTGTAAGTTCGTAATTTTTCTACATCCTGGATCTCATTGATGGTTTTTCTTGCATAGCTTTCTAGCAACGAGGTCTCATTTCGAACGGAAAGGTTGTATGTCAACAAGCTCAACATTATATTAGTTCAGGTAAACACCGCAGTTTCTTAACTTTACTTTGACTGATTGTACAGGTGTTTTTGTAGTCCTGAAGAAACTTATAGTTCAATGATTAATTATTATGGTTTCCTTTCCTATACACAAGTTCAGTCCTCTTAAGATCTTTTATACCTTTTCTATAAGCAGATTTTGAAGCATGAGTGGCCAGCAAGATGGCGAAGCTTTATTCCCGATCTTGTCGCAGCGGCTAAAACTAGTGAAACGATCTGTGAGAATTGCATGGCTATATTGAAAGTAAGTTTATCCCATTTTTCATTAGATTATGTTTCTTATGTCGATGATTGACTTAAAAAATGTCTGTTCAGCTTTTGAGCGAAGAGGTTTTTGATTTTTCAAGAGGAGAAATGACACAGCAGAAGATAAAAGAGCTTAAACAATCATTGAACAGGTAGCTGTTGATAGCTCAATGTCTATGTATTCTTTCCTGAAAGATTGAGTTTTAATTACTTGTTGTACAGTAATGGATTTATAAGGTTGCATTCTTAAAGCCCTCACATGTGATGGTCTATAATGTTTTGGGTACACTTTTGATTCTTCAAATGTGCTCTATAGATTGAAATACTAGCCAGTAGTGATAACTGCATATCTAGGTGGCTAGTTAGAGCAATTGGTTTTAACTAGCGAGTTGGAAAATATATTGTAGTTGGTATTAGTATGGCTTTTAACGTGATTTGGTAATTGCTTATATCGCCTCGAAGTTAGACTGGGGCGATTAACATCAAATACTCTTATTGATGATCGGCAATTGCTTGATCATTTTAGGTAAAAAAAATAATTTTTGGCAAGTTACATAGAGGAAAATCATTTTCTAATCTAGGAATTATCACTAAAAAATGGCGCCACTTGCAGCAGGCTTCCACCAGGTGGGGTGGGGTCTTGGTAGGGTAGACGCACACAGCCTTATCCCTGCCAGGCACTAACGGAGATGCTGGTTGTATGATTTGAACCTGTATCTACTTATTGGCTTAATTACTTATTACTTAATGTTTTTGATCTGCAAATATTTTTGCTCACAATTCCGTTGTTAAATCTTACCATTTAGTTTCCTTTTGCTGCACATCTCTGACTCCTTTGTATGTGTCTTTGATATCATGAATATGATGCAATTATAGTAGTCAATAGCGGCCAATAGCGCCGCTATAGCAGCCGCGCGGTGCGGTGCCGGAGCGCTACGCAACAAGCCATAGCGTTGCGGTGTGAGATAGTGGCGCAACGCTTCGTAGCGGTTTTGCGGCTTAGAACCGCTATTTCATTTTAAGAGAAAATACAAAATTGTCCTTGGTTTAAAAGAAAAAACAAGGGTATTTCTGTAGTATGTGGTAGTTGTAAATATAATGATGTGCTGGAGTTTATTCTGTTAAATGGTTCGTTATACATACTTGTTGCTTTCCCTTGTTATAATTATCCTGAAAGCCTAAGCTATTGTGCCAAAGCTTGGTAATAGTTTTATGTCTAACTCTCTTTATCATGCATGATTTGGATGGTTATTTTTTTTGTTCAGCTATTGTTATTGTTATCTATTTACATTTACTTTCTACGAAGTGTCTATATTTCACTAAGAATTGTACTTGGTTGTTTGCAGCGAATTTCAACTCATACATGAGTTATGCTTATATGTGCTATCGGCATCCCAAAGGGCAGAGCTGATACGTGCCACACTATCCACATTGCATGCCTTCTTATCATGGATTCCCTTGGGTTATATATTTGAATCACCATTGGTAGGTTTATTTTTCTGCTCAAAATGAATTTGTTGTTGTTGAACTCACTAACTGAAATCTTATAACTTTTGTCTACACCACAGCTTGAGACACTCCTAAAGTTTTTCCCAGTTCCGGCATATCGAAATCTTACGCTGCAATGTTTAACAGAGGTATGTTCCATCCTTTAAGTTCTGATAATTTACTTGATTTTTTTTATATCAATATTCACTTTTTATGTTTGCAGGTGGCATCCCTTCAATTTGGGAATTTTTATGACGTGCAATATGTCAAGATGTATGGTATATTCATGGGCCAATTGCAGGTGTGTTTGGATCGTTCTCCTTTTTGTAACATGTACTGCATTCCTATTCTATATTTTTATTCATTTTATTTTGGCTACAGCATTTTGACATACTTTGTGATAATGTAATGTTTAATGTAGACCATACTGCCGCCTAACACAAATATCCCTGAGGCATATGCACATGGCAATAGTGAAGAACAAGTAAGTTTTTACTGAAACAGGATGCGTAATTTGCTTAGTTATTTGTAAGTATCTGTCTTACCATGGTTTTTTCCTCTGTTTAGGCATTTATACAGAACCTGGCGCTGTTCTTCACCTCATTTTTTAAGGTTAGATTTTTAAAGTTGTCTTTCATTTTATTTTGCGAATGTATAATAATCCAATGACATGATTGAACTGTGTGTTAGAATGTGGCATTGCTGAGGCTGATGCCTTTAAGCTGCATAGACTATATCATACTTGTGGCTCATTCAATATTAGATCCTGCATTATTGGCTTGCTTGTTGGGTGTTCTGCTCTCTGGCAACAATATTCTGATAGCCTTCCATTAATGCAGGTTCACATCCGCATCCTGGAATCCACTCAAGAGAATATAACAACTTTGCTTTTAGGCCTTGAATATCTTATCAGCATTTCATACGTTGACGATACTGAAGTTTTCAAGGTATGTGCATACTGCATTTGTGTGCCACTCTCTCCTGCTCTAAATAGCCAGATTGATACTGTATCTGGTTTGTTGAAAATAACAGGTCTGTTTGGATTACTGGAATTCCTTGGTATCGGAGCTGTTTGAGCCACATCGAAGTTTGGATAATCCTGCAGCTTCTGCGAACTTGATGGGACTTCAGGTGCTGTGAAACTTACGATATGACTCTCTGAATGTTAAAATCAAGAATTGGCGATTCTCTTTCCCCCTATTAAAACATTTGTCTCACAAGATATGACCTAGCATCTTAATAGAATGCTTCATTTTTTGATGCTGCTCCTTTTGTCCTTAATGTTCACAAGAATGCCACTATCTGTTTAGCATGTTATTATTGGATTAAGAATTAATACTTGGCTGTGAAAGTGACTAATTAAATTAGTAAAATCAATAATCTGACTAGCTGTGATCACAACCATCCTAGTCTCTAAGTTTTGCTTATTTTACTCGCTTTTCCTTGACTTTATCTTTGTTTTTTTGGTTTATATGATCAATTTTAAAGCATGTTCTGTGGTGTTCCTACCACATATCTTCATGTTATATGAAGGATTAGTTTTCAAATTTATGAAGTTCATGGCGAGATACGGTTTTTACCACGACCAGTTGGTCTTAAAGTGAAAATCTTTATTTTTGAACAATTAATTAATTGGCTTTGTTTCATATATATAATTTTCATCTCAGAATCTCTTGTATGCTTCTAGTATATATTCGTTTCTTTTTTCTAACAAAGGTGGCTGTGTATAAATATTGCTGATGTATTTTTCTTAATTGAGTAAGCAGGTATCAGCAATGCTTCCTGGTATGGTTGATGGGCACGGTTCTCAGCTTCTTCAACGTCGGCAGCTTTATGCTGGTCCCATGTCAAAGTTGAGAATGCTTATGATCTGTCGAATGGCTAAACCCGAAGAGGTTCTCATAGTTGAAGATGAAAATGGGAATATCGTCCGTGAAACCTTGAAGGACAATGATGTTCTTGTTCAATATAAGGTTATAAATTGATATCTGAGTTCTGCTAGATTTAAGTGTCTGATATTCATATCTATGTAGATAAAATCTCTAAAAATTACTACCCTTTTGCATATTCTACTTTTATTGTTTGCTCTCAATAAATTCAAATGTGATAAATTTGAGACTCAACATACCAATGTTTACTTGACAGATTATGAGGGAGACTCTTATTTACTTGGCACATCTTGACCATGATGATACTGAAAAGCAGGTATTTGAACCAGAAAACACTGCCCTTTTGTTTTGCTGGAAAGACAATCACATTAAATGGTGTTTTTTTTAATCAGTTCTAAATTTATTGTTGGGAGGCTTGTTCAAAAAAAAATTATTGTTGGGAAGTTTATACTGTTTAAATATGAGACGATTTATTATTTGTCAAATTATGAAACCACAATATCAACTTTCTTTAAATATGGTGTTAATGATCTAATGTTGAATTGAATAACCTAAATATGTAATGTAATATTATATGAACGGATATGTTGTTTCGGTGTAGAGTGTTATGATGCAAAGGCTACCTATCATAAATTTGTCGCACCTTTATTAAATCGTCTCGAATCGTGTAATCTGCAGATGCTGAGGAAATTAAGTAAACAACTCAGTGGTGAGGATTGGACCTGGAACAATTTGAATACACTCTGCTGGGCAATTGGATCTATATCTGGTTCCATGATAGAAGAGCAGGTACTGTAAGCCATATGGTATTGCTTGATTGACTTTATATCCCTACATGCACAGGTTATTTTCAATATTAGGAATTATTAGAGATAAGTTAGTCTAGTTATACAAAGATAGAAAACAGAATTAGTTAGAGTTAGTCAAACAAGTCCTAACAACTTGTAACTAACTTGATGACTCAGCATTGCTCTATATAAGCAATCACTGAGATATATTGTAACTGCATTCAGTTCATAATAACAGAATCAATCTTTTCATCTTCTTCACTCTAACAATGCTCTCTGAAATCTCTGAGTTTCTCTTTTCCTAATAGGAATACGTAGAGCTTTTGATCTGCTGAGGTATTTCCACTATTGGGGTATCCTGCTGTGATAAGATTTGTTAATGTAAATTTTGGAGACAGCCATGTTGACTTCAATGATATCTTGATGGCATTGGAGTATACCTTGAATGTCATATAATGTCTTAGTTAGCAGCAACATCCTCCAATTTAACTTTTAATAGAGTCTCAACTACTCTTTCATGAATTGCTAATCTCTCCATGCATGCATGGCTTCATATTGGCTTGTTTTTGTTTTTTCTAGGACTGATGAATGTGTTGTGTAAATCATTTTCTCAACTGATTCATTCAATTTTTTAACTATCTCTGTAACTCTTTATGCCATTGTTTTATCAGTTTTGGTATTTTATTTCCCTATTTATGTTAGACTTCCTTGATTTGTGACAGGAAAACAGATTTTTGGTTATGGTAATTCGTGATTTATTAAATCTATGTGAAATCACGAAGGGAAAAGATAACAAAGCAGTTATTGCAAGTAATATCATGTAAGAAGTGTTTTTATTTGCAATTTTTTTATTGTTTCATATTGCTATTTTTTAGATATAATATCCAGTTGCTTCGCTTGATAGGTACGTTGTTGGCCAGTATCCCCGATTTTTAAGAGCTCATTGGAAGTTTCTTAAAACTGTTGTGAACAAGTTGTTCGAGTTTATGCATGAGACACATCCTGGAGTTCAGGTTATTTTTTATCCTTTGAAGCTCACTTATTTTCAACTCGTGCATTACCTCTAATGATATTATTTATCGTTAAATTAAATTTTATAACAAACACAGGCTCTGTATATTTTCTCCGTAGCTGGGTTGATTTTCTTGTCTTCCATAATTTGAATATGATTAACCTGAATTTTGACTTGTTATTCATTACGGCTTTCTGAGTTCAGACTTGTTTTTTTTAAATAGTACCTATATAGAAATTTTGACAAGATATGTCACATTCTTTATAGTAGCACCGTAGCCTATTTTACCATCCCAATAAGCTAACTTATAAGTCTGCTGAAGAATGAGCATCTAATTATTTTGTTTTAGTATTCCCTCTGCCCCTAATTTAAGCACATATCGAAAAAATTTGTCTCTAAAAATTGATGAGTTTAATGAAGAAAAAGTCAAATGTTAAAGTATCAATATAACGATTGTACAATTCCCGAGATAAAGTTTCCTCATTAGACTTCTGAAGGGCACTTGTTAGCATTTCCCTTTAGTAATAGTTATACGCAAAATGTAATATCTGCATGGTTCTTTGTGTTATGTATTCAGAAATCATCTGCAATACACTTTAAGTAATGTAATATTGCATTGATAGTCTATATATGATCCTGTTTCATTTGTTTTAGGATATGGCGTGTGACACTTTTTTGAAAATAGTTCAGAAGTGCAAGCGTAAGTTTGTGATCACCCAGGTAATAAGGGCCATAATTTCCTCCCTTTGCCTATCCTCTTGAATTCATATAAAAATAACTAATTTGTGTCCCGCAATTGCTATTTCAGGTTGGCGAAAATGAGCCATTTGTATCTGAACTTCTATCAGGCCTTCCAATCACTATTGCAGATCTTGAACCCCATCAGATACACTCCTTCTATGAATCTGTATGCCTTTTAGATGTCTTAAACTCATTAATTAAAAATTTCATATTCAATTATATATTTTTCGTTTGTCCTATATTTGTTCTTGTAAGTTTTATTGTTGAAAATTGTAGGTTGCTCATATGATTCAAGCAGAGTCTGATTCACAGAAGAGAGATGAATTTCTTCAGCGGTTGATGGAGCTCCCAAATCAGGTCTTTTGCTTGCTTGATAAGTCATTTGCTGAATCACTTTCATTTTATGCATTTGAATTTTGTAAAAAAATTCTGGAAACCAAGTATTATAATTAATGTCTGCAACTTTGGTTTTTACCCCCCTGCAGAAATGGATGGAAATTATAGGCCAGGCACATCAGAATGTTGAATTTTTGAAGGATCAAGATGTAATACGGACAGTGCTTAATATATTGCAGGTATAGTTGTCATTTTTTATGTAATTTTGTGGCATTGCATGCTAAGATGCCATTTGAATTTTGAAATTAATGTTTTATGGTCTGACGGGGTTCAGTAGTGAGAGCTTTTGACAAATCAGTTGCCGATGTTGGCTATGCGAACGGTCAAAGTTTACCATTGTTGACTTGTTCGGGAATTTTTTTTCAGTGTCATTCCTTTTTAGAAATCTTTTGATGTTGTATTTACATAGTTGGTCACAAGCATGTAAAAGGAGTAGGGATGCATTCTCCTCCGTTTAAACTACTATCGTGTGATCTTGGTAACCCTTTGTTAATTGTTCAAACATCTAAGGGAAAGCTGCCTTTATTCAGTCACAGCCTCTGATTTTTTATTGGTTTTTCTATGTTTCGATGTATAACTACGATTATAATCAATGTCAGGTCTTTTGTTTTATTTTGCTGTTCTGTTACTTCACGCTGTTAAATTTGTATTTGAATTCCTCTTAACTGCAGACGAATACAAGTGTTGCATCTTCTTTAGGGACATTTTTCCTGCCTCAAATCACAATGATCTTTTTGGACATGTTGAATGTGTACAGGTGTGTTCTGTTAACTGATAGTTTTTTCATCAGTTATGCTAGTAACAGTTGATACAATCTAAGTAGTTTGATTTGATTCTTCATTTCTGGTATGACATATGCTAAATCAGGTTTTTTGTTTTGCAACAGAATGTACAGTGAGCTTATTTCTAAAAGTATTTTAGAAGGAGGGCCTTATGCATCCAAAACATCCTATGTGAAACTTCTACGGTAAGATTAGTTGAGATTACAGCTGCTTTTAGAAAATATGATTAATGTTCAGTCCCTTTTTACATATTCTTTTTGATGCAGTTCGGTTAAGAGGGAGACACTTAAATTGATTGAGACATTCTTGGATAAGGCTGAAGATCAACCACAGATTGGAAAACAATTTGTGCCGCCAATGATGGATCCTGTTCTGGGAGATTATGCTAGGAATGCTCCTGATGCAAGGGAATCAGAGGTTTTGTCCCTTTTTGCTACAATAGTAAACAAGTATGCTTCTTTCTCCTTTTTTTTATGTTCATTTATTTCCTTGATCGGTATGCTGCTTTGACATCCACATTCTACATGCTTATGTTCTGCTACTTCCTAAGGGTTATATGATATTCATATGTTTCACTCGTTTTCTCTGGCCCCCTCTTACTCCCAGATATAAAGCTACAATGATTGAAGATGTACCTCGCATATTTGAAGCTGTTTTTCAATGCACATTAGAGGTAATTGTGTAGGATATTCAGCTTTGTTGTAAATGTCCTTGTTTGTTGTTGCTGTTGTTGTTAATGTGGTTGTAGCCCTTGTGTTTGATATCCACCTCGGAATCCACTATTCCCCTTGATTTGAATATTTAGTTTTGAAAAATAATATCAGTCTTGTATTGTCTTGTATTTACAAATCAAAATGTAAAATTAAATGTATTTTGATATTAGCATTTAGTTTTGTTTTTACTGGAAATGTATATTTACAGTCAATATTCTGAGTTCATAATTTCAATGATGTAATTTTTAATTACTTGATGACAAATAATTATTGGGTATTTAGCCGGTAAAATATCAACTGAACTATATTTTCTCTTTTTTCTGTTACACAGATGATTACAAAAAACTTTGAAGATTACCCTGAGCACCGGCTTAAGTTCTTCTCTCTTCTCCGCGCCATAGCTACTCATTGTTTTCCTGCACTGATCTGTTTGTCAAGCCAGGTTTTGTTTCTTGCTTTCTCCTTTTCCATGAATCAACAGTGTTTCAGATTTTCTGTGTATGAGATGTTAACTGCATCTGCTTGTCTAATTTTTCAATCTCTGTAGTCTGTGTCTGATATTTTTGGTCATCTGTTTCAGCAATTGAAGCTTGTTATGGATTCAATCATGTGGGCATTTCGGCACACAGAAAGGAATATTGCTGAAACAGGCCTGAACCTGTTGTTGGAGATGCTGAAGAAGTTTCAGGTGTGGTTTCTGTGCTCCTAACCTTGGGGTTTTTCCTGCATACTGTAATTCCTTTTTGTTTTGAAAGAAGGGTTTCTTATCTTTGATGCACTTTCTGTCTTTCTATTAATGATAAATTTTATTTTCCATTCATAACAAAGTTCTTTCCACTCCTGCATGTATCATTTTATTTATTTTGACTGAATGTCTTATTTACAACAGGGCTCAGAGTTCTGTAATCAGTTCTACCGGACATACTTCTTGACAACTGAGAATGAGATATTTGCTGTTTTGACTGATACTTTTCATAAGCCTGGGTTCAAATTACATGTCCTGGTGCTTCAGCATTTGTTTTGTCTGGTACTGTGTCATAGTTATTCTTTGTTTTGTTTTTTTGTTTCTCAATTTAGCAAGAGCACAAATAATTGGTTTGACCTTTCAGCTGGAAACTGGTGTGTTAACTGAGCCCCTTTGGGATGTTGCTACAAGTCCACAGTCATACCCAAATAATGCAGTTTTTGTACGTGAGTATACCATAAAGCTTCTAAGTGCTTCTTTTCCGAACATGACAACAGCTGAGGTAATTAAAGAGAAATTGATTACATTTATTTCCCTCTTGCTAGAACAACTGACTAATTTCATGAAATTTGCAGGTTACCCAATTTGTTAATGGACTATTTGAGTCTACAAATGATCTGTCTACATTTAAAACCCATATACGAGATTTTCTGATACAGTCAAAAGAATTTTCAGCTCAGGTAATGCTTTATTTATTTAATATTGCTACTCAACTTGTGCTAAATTGACGTTCTCTTTTTCGACCAAAGCAAGAAATTGAGAAGTTTGTACAGGCATTTCTATAATGTTGACCAGTACATATTGAAATATATGTTTAATCACATGAATGTTTCTATGATCATTTTAGTAGCTCGTTGCTACAGTTTGATGTTTCTGAGCTCTTTTATGTTCACCTTGTAAATTGTTTGATTGTATTCCTTTGCTACCCATAATACTTCACAAATCTGGTGTTTTTTCAGTCAAAAAAAAATCTGATGTTTGTTCGTCATCTTTTGTACTGCAGGATAACAAAGATCTCTATGCTGAAGAGGCTGCGGCTCAGAGAGAAAGAGAACGGCAAAGAATGCTTTCTATTCCAGGGCTGATTGCCCCAATCGAGTTGCAAGATGAAATGGTGGACTCATAGGTAGGTTAAACAGTGTAGAAATTAATATCAATACCGTGGGCATTTTGGTGTATTTCACAGGCTCCTTCATTCAAAATCAATTAGCAGTGACTTTGAGAATAGATGTAGCTTTTTCCTCCAAGTTTAGTTTTTCCTCTCTTTCCAATATTTTATATTGGGACTGATGTGGCCATGGTTCCTGATTTTCAGAGTTTTAGCTAGCCAGGGGATATAGACTTGTCCATGTGGTGAGTGTAGATTATTGATTTACTAATTGAGGATTATGTTGGGTAATTTTAAGGAATTCATGTAGCCATCTTTGTATTGAACAAAAATGGAAGACTCCTTCGGAGTGATGGTGACTCTTTAGGTGTGACCTAACTTCTGGCGGTTTGTGCAGAAAACCCTTGTGGTTTTATATTTTGTATTTTTTTCCTTCAATTGATTTTTAGGGGTATTGATGTACGGAGTGTACTTACTATATGGTTTCATGAATATTAGTGTTATATATGCCCCATCCCTCCCAATAGAGAGGATATTATTTTACATTTATAATGTCTTCCTTTCTAGCTTCAAATCTCTAGCAATGTTTCTATACATCGTTGAAAACATGAAAATATATTAAGGGAGCCAATTAGCACATCTAATCAGACCAGCTATTGTTGATATGTAAATATAATTTACTTTTGATTGCTTAAACAAGACACTTGTTAGTATTATCCTAAATTTAATACTTCTCTGATCTGACCGTGGGCTACCCTTATTTATAATTTATTTGGATTCATAAGTATGGTTGTGAATTGGCCAGTTTCTTGATTAGTTTATAATAAAATATGGTCATGGTTATGAATTCAAATCCACATAAGTGGTTTATAAATGGATATGGTTTGGTTGGTCTAAGATATCCGACCATACACACCCTTAGCTGTGCATGATATGCAGAAAAGTCAGTTGGTACGAATTAGAAGAGCTTAAAACAATCAGTTAGAGTCTGACTGCCACGGATCAATATAACTGGGCTGTCCTGCACTTATCCCACGAATTTTGGTAAGGAAAATTTACGGGCTCATGTGATCAAATTAAAAAGATGATTTTAGCAAGTAGAATAATAATGTTAAGACTAAGATTAAAACCAAAGGAGTAAGAACCTGCGGATCCCCTTGACGTATTTCCTCTTTATCGAACAAACAATGTAACCTTAATTATTTCAAGGACAAGTAACCTTGAGGATTAGTTTGAAAATGATTTTCAAATGGTAGCAACGGTAAAAGGGCAACCTTGTTCCACTTCTATATTATTCTCACTCCCATACAAAGTATTTCTTTCATCATATGCATTACGATGGTTCTCTCAATCAAAAAATGGTCAACAAGGTAGAGATGCATATCACAAATCCTGGCTGTGTTCAACATCCAAGACTAGCGATTAATCAATCAGTGACAAATCTTTCAAGTTGATCTCCATGTTGGTGTACCCCAATAACCCTAGCAAAAAGCACTTAAAAAACACTCCACTGTACTCTGTGAGGCAAATAATTTACTGATAATATAATAAGAATATTCAAAACGACAATAGTACTTCAGGAGGGTTTGATCCATGCTAATGGTATAGTCTTATTTATTGACACCACACAACAAGTACTCTTCGAACCGGCTGCAGGGCCAGCATGATCATGAAAAAACAAAATGTAATTGAACAGAGAGCAATAAGAAAGATTGAGAGAAAAAATATATATTATAATCTCACCTTGTTATCAACGAAGATACCATGATTTTTATAACCACTGTGCTCTGCTTTACAGCGTTCAATCAGCTGAGGGGAGCAGTCCTTCTTCAGTGTTTCAACATCTCCCTGTATGTTTATAAGTAAAAGCCAATTCATAAACAACAAATAAATTTAATGCAAAAAATATTTAGTGCTTTGTTCCTTGATATCAGGTTTTGCATTTAACAAGTGGTAAGATTTTTAAAAACATCGTTAACCAGCATAAGGCCATTTTTTCCTCTTTAACGCGATATTGGATAACAATGCTTGTGTTCTTTTTCACTCAAATCGTTCCGCTGTATCTTCCTTGATTCAGAGAAAATACACATTTACAGACGGACGGACAGATCAGCACATTTAGAATCAGCACACGGTATCAATGAAGAAGATGAAGGCAAAGGTAACTATTCTGGAAAAGGAGGTGGCAAGCCTCAAAACAGCTCTCTGGGTGATGCAATCTACAGCATTGTTCTTGCTCACTAAGAGCATGCATAGATTAGTTATTGGATGAATTGTATGGAGCTCAAATTTTTCTTAACTAGACCTGAAATTGGATTTATCATCAAGTATAGCTCGGAAGCAAGGTCGTTCTTAAAACAACATCTAGAACACATAAGGGGTCATTATGAGTATCTAGTAATGTCATTTGGGTTAATGAACGCACCTTCTACTTTTCAAGCAATAATTAATGAGATTTTAAGAACCACGTTTAGGATATTTATGTCGATCTTCTTTGGCGATACTTTGATGTATAGTCTAGATTGGGACATACATTAACTGCACTTAGCACAGGTGTTGGAAGTATTAAATAACCAATAGTTGGTCGTGGAGTATTTGGGACATACCATATCCATGATATATATTAAAGGTTGAGCACTCTCTCTAGCACTCACTCTTTTATTGGGTAAAATCATTGTATGTCCCACCACCATATGTGGGTTCCATTTCCAAAGTGTAGGTTCCACATTGATTTCACCTAATAAAAGAGTGAGTGTTAGAGAGAGTGCTCAAAAGAGAGTGTTGCTAGCAGTCCTCTAAAGGAAAATCATCAGGACTCTAGCAAGAGAGTTGAACCATTAATCGAGCTCACTGAGGAGAGGGGTTCAAATGGAGTCAAAGGGTACAAGGAGCTTTTGAATTTCTCAAAGGGATGATTACTGTTGCTCCTGTCCTAGCTTTTTCGGACTTCATATAGGAGTTCGCTATTGAAAGTCGCGGTAGGGGTTGGGTGTGTTATGATCTCAAATAACACTAGAATACACACAATAGGCAATAATCGAAATTGAGGAATTTAAGGGACACGTGGCATGTGATCCACACTAGAATACACACATGGCATGCTAACCAAATATTCTTCAACATGCTATAAGAGGCAAAGGAAATGATTGACGGGGTGTCCAGAATTTGATGAAAGTCTCTACTTCCTCCCTTTGGCATTCTTCAGAATGATTTCTTCTTCCTAGGCTTGTTCTTAGATCTATCTTACTTTCAGAACCTTTCCTTTTAATAAGTTGTTCTTATTAGCCGGTACTTGTATCCTTAATCAGTTGTTCCCTTGTACTCATCGTGTGTACCAATGAAAATTGTTTTGAGATTCATTCTTTTGCTTGTGCTAAATTCTGATCATTACAGGGTGCCCTTTTGACACAAAATGGCAGACCTGTAGCATATTAGATTTGGTGAAAGTATAGCTAAATGTGCTTGTAAGAAATAACTTATGGTTGTGGCATTGGCAATTCAACACTAGAGGTCGTACATGATATGCAGAAAAGTCAGTTTGCACGAATCGGAAGAACTTAAAACAATCAGTTAGAGTGTGATTACTCTGCAGATACTTGATCCTGAAAATAAAGTGCAGATGCTATATTTTTCATTTAAGTTTCCCTAAAACTACTCTGTAACGCTGATTATTTCACTAGTTGAGTTGATGTAAGTATCAATACAATTCAGTTTTCTATTCCTTTTCTGGGTCCTATCTAACCTTGATGTAAGTATTAAGCACTGGTTTTATTGCATCCTACACTTCTCCCAAAAAGTTTGGTAAAGAAAATTTACTGGCTCATGTGATCAAATTAAAAGAAAATGATGTTAGCAAGTAGAATAATAAAATGTCAAGACTAAGACAAAAACAAAAGGAGTAAGAACTCGCGGATCCTGTTGACGTATTTCCTCTTTATCGAACAAAAATGTAACCTTAATTATTTCAAGGACAAGTAACCTTGAGGATTAGTTTGAAAATGATTTTCCGGTAGTATGGTAAATGGTAGCAACCTTGTTCGACTTCTATATTATTCTCATTCCTTTACAAAGTATTTCTCTCATCATATGCACTATGGTTCTCTCGATAAAAAAATGGTCAACAAGGTAGAGATGTATATCACAACATGTCCTATCCTGCGTTCAACATCCAAGACTAGCATTTAATAATTTACTGATAAGATAATAAAAATATTCAAAACGACAATAATAATACTTCAGGAGGGTATGTCCAGGCTAACGGTATAGTATAGGAAAAGCCTTTGGATTTGTTTTCTTTTATGTTATAAGCTTGTATGAACAAGTTTACAAACTCGACTTTACGAACTCAACTTTAAAATCAATAGATTATTGGAAAGATCAGTATATAATGCCCTGATGCATGCATTATGCCGTTAGCATGCATCATACATATTACACTGGTCTTTTATTGTTTATATATGAACAAGTTTACAAACTCAACTTTAAAATCATGCAAAATTGAAACTAAAACTTAAACGGAGTGATCACCACTGCAAAAAGAACTAAGAAAAAAGAATATAGAAACAACATAGCAATACACCTTTTTTTGGGGGAGAGGGGGTCCTTTAAGCACATTGGTATCTATGTGGTGATGCGCCATGCTAACAACTCAATCATATAACTAATTCTGTTTAAAATTATGTATGCATGCCTCCAGAGGAAAGTTCACTTGGCTTTTGAGCTTCAAAGATAGCATGATCAACTTGAGGATTGTGACTCCTCTTTACACAGTGGAAATTGCCTGACTCATTTTTCATACAGAGCAGGCCCAGGAACTTAGGCACTCAAAATCCAAAAACAGCCAGCTGAGGATATGTTAATATCATCTATTATCAACTTTGACACAGCCTAGCTCGCCCAGGATTTAGAAGTGATTCTGACATTGTCCAACCCTGCAAGTAAATAGATTTATCATGTATATGCACTAGGCCTCTCTTTGGATCAATCCATTTTAAGAAAAGAGGCCCAATAACTACATGTCTACAAGAAAATTGCTTTTCTGACATTGATAACTTCACAATGACACAAGAAAATTACCTAAAAGCCCCCAACGGTAGTTAACTACCGCTGGGAAAAACAGGCAGCAGTTAACTACCGCTGGCCCCAGCGGTAGTTAACTACTGCTGAATTCATTTCTTCAGTTATTCCTTATTTCTTGTTCCTTATTCATAACAGGCTAGCCACTATGATTTGATAAATAGGCCAATTCCTTATTTCCATAATTCCTTATTTCCATAGATCACTAACCTTTGTTGTCTGCCCTTTCTTCTTCTAACACCCTACGAATTCATGGATCAAAGTTTAAGGTTGTGACTTTTGAGTTTGCGGTGAAGGAAAATGGGTTTTCATGGTTGAGTCAACAAGTTTGATTAGAAAAGGAAAAGGATGTGGTTTGATTGTGACGGTGATATGTTAACTTAGGTGCTTCAGTTACTAGTTTTCTTTTTCAAATTAAATTGAAGATTTTATAAGATCTTCTGTGAGTAGAAAACAGTATAACATCTTAAACTGAAAAATTCAATTTGGATTCTACATCAAAAAAATATAATAAGCAAAATGTGGGGAAATTTATGGGTGAGGTTGAGGAGGTTATTGGTGGCGGTGGTAATTTGCAGTTTGAGAGATAAGGGAAAAGGTTGCCAAGTACAATATCTATGAAAGTGGGTGACCTGCAATTGGAAGAGTGTCTAAGCGAGAGTGGGAAAGCTAAATGAATTCAGCGGTAGTTAACTACCGCTCTGCTGCCTGTTTTTCCCAACGGTAGTTAACTACCGTTGGGGGCTTTTAGGTAATTTTCTTGTATCATTGTGAAGTTATTAATGTCAGAAAAGCAATCTTCTGTCTACAACTACTACAGATATTCAAGGGCCTGCAACACCCTGCCCCAAGGCCCTAATTCTCTCAAGACAATTGCTTTTGTGACATTTAGAAGTTCTTAACAACACAAGTAAATTACTAAAATACCCCCAACGGTATTTAACTACCGTTGGGTTATAACTAGAAACCCAGCGGCAGTTAACTACCGCCGGGTTTTTTGGTCTTTTACTTGTGTTCCCTGGACATTTTGAATGTCAGAAGAGCAACACTATTCTCTCAAAAAATGCCTAGATAATTTCATTCTCTTCCATTCCATTATTTATAACATATTATTTTCCTAAATCTCTTATTTTACCCTACTTCCCTAGTGGTCCTACAGGCTACATCCACTAATTCTATTATATAATTACTCTCTCCTAATTACTCTACTTAGCATATTTAATCATTTTACCACTAGGCCCATCCATATTTCTCCTTTGTATGCACTCCTAACTGGGGTCTGTTACTAACAAAATACAATATTATCCAAGTGTCAGAAAATTGAAGACATTATTCCAAAAATTACATTTCAAAAAAACAACTTATTCAAAGCCAGGTCCACAAATATTTTAGTGTAGACATGTAATATATGATGCAGAACAAACAAGATAGTCTTGCTCCATTACCTGTTCATGGGCTTTATTCTTGAAAAGCCAGTAAGCATTTGTGACAACTTTACAAGAATCAGCAATACAAGCCTCAAGATCAGCAGCTGTGAGCATCACACTTGAATTAAGATCATCCCCTTGCTTCCAAGACGAGACCTTACTTTCATTCAACGACTTTATAAAATTCGAGAGCACGTGAGCCTGGAAAATAAGGTTATTTTAAGTATTTTCCGAAATAAGAACTCCCCAACTGTGCTATAAAGTTGCAAGACAGTCATATCTCACATGGAATGCTGCTTTTAGAATGTCGTCTGACTTCGCCTGATCTTTGAGGACAGCATGGACCTTAGATTTTGAAGGATTATATGTCACAATATACCTCTCCTTCTGCAATCAATTTAAAAGAACGTAAGGATGTATCATACAGAAATGTCAATCAAAGTATAAATATTCAGGATAGTTAAAAATTATTTTGCTCTTAGTAAAGGACATGCATCAAACAAGGGCTCTATGGCAACATATGCACTAGGGCTTTGGAAAGCGTCCTTGATTCTTGATCCTACACAGTCATTTAAAATGAAAAATTCAGTTTTAATTATTCAGACAAAATGGCTGGAGTTGACAAGTAAATTTATTTCAGTCCATTGTAATACCAAGGACAACAGGTCTGTCTTTCCATGGAAAACTAAATATGTCCTCATTCAAATTGCCCTCCCGCAAAGTGGGAACTTGTCCTGAAATGGATTAGTTCAGTTAAAATATGAATGAAGCATATGGCAGAATAGTATATCAGAGAACTTTAGTGCTTGTAGACATTAAAATGACTATGTAAATGAGAACAGATTGCTCAATAATTACGATAAAGATTGACTATTTGATGATGTAAAAAAGATACACAAGTGCAACTACAGAAGTGTTACGATACCTGTCTTGAGGAATGAATCTACCGCCAGAAGTGTTACGACACACACACACACATACATATTGGAAGATATATTATATATTGTGTTGGGATGCTAGTGCCACTACAGAAGTGTTACGATACCTGTCTTGAGGAATGAATCTACCGCCACACTGAATCTTGCAGAGTTAAGTGTGTGCAAAACAACAGATTTTACCTATTGATACAGTAAGCATTATTGTCAAAACCACTGGATTTGATATACAGCTACATACGCATCATAATTAGAAACACAAAACCAAACCTCTTTATAAGAGCTAAGGATATATCCACATGAAAGGAGGGAAAAGGTGGTGATAAGAGACGGATTACTTTTGGCAATCATTATGCTGAACCCAGTACCTAGCTGCAAATTGCAAAAGAGATTCAGTATTTGATTTCATCAAAAGAGGGAAAAGCAAAATTCAAGGTTACCAGCACAAAATTCCTTTATACAAGATTCTAAAGGTATTTAAAAAAGGGAAATGCTAACAGGTGCCCTAAGGGCACTCACTTGTTAAGAAGTTTAAAATGGAAAATTTATCTTGAAAATTGTGCATTCAATACATTGAAACAATAAAAAGTAACTTTTTCTGCCTAAATTTCAGCAATCGTTTCTAATTTAAATCCTTAACAAGTGCCCTTAGGGCACTTGATAGCATGACCCTTTTAAAAAAAACTTGGAGATAAGTTAGTTTAGTGACAAAAAAAGCACAAGCTAAAATATCAAATTGTTTTATGGCAAATAGAAAGCACAATATGTCATACTATAATATACTCCTTCCGTTTCAAAATGAGTGTCGCTTTAGCCAATTGCACACAAATTAAGGAATGGAATAATGTTGTCAAAAGATATGATACTTTTACTAAAATAGCCTCGCTAGTTATTGGTGCATTTGTCATCATTATAAATTAAAGTACAAAATGATAGTTTGAAAGTTGTGTGGATAATAATAATTAAGGGTACTATTGGAAAAAAGTAATTAATAGTACATTGAAAAGTGAGAATGACATTCATTTTGAAACAAATTATTTTTGCTAAAGTGACACTCATTTTGAAACGGAGGGAGTAGATACTGAAAGCTGTTTATAATGCTCAATTGGCTCATCAACAACAACAACCAAGCCTTATCCCACTAAGTGGGATTGGCTACATGGATCAAATGACGCCATAGTGTTCTATCATAAACCAAATTTGGATCCAACTCATTGACCTCTAAATCCTTTCTAATGGTTTCTCTAATAGTTTTCCTAGGTCTTCCTCTACCTCTTTCAAATTGGCTCATAACAATAATTTTTTTTGTTTTGACAAGGCTCATAACAATTTTATAGGTTTAATTGGATGCTGCTTTTAGATGACTTTATACATTCAAAACTAGATGTATAAAGTTTATACACCCAAAAATCTATAAAGCATACATTTTTAAATTCAAAATATTTTAAAAGCTTCAACATACTAAAATATTTCAAATAAAAGTGATATTTTAATGAAACAAAGGGTTCTTGACCGCAATATTGTTGCAAGAAAAGATGGCACCAAAATTTAACAAGACTGCATTCAAAAATAATTGTTGAAGTTGATAAACATACCAGGTCTGCAATATTGCCAACACATTCTCCTTTAGCAGTGACATCACCAATGTTTTCTCCTTTAGCAAAGGCTTTGTAAATTGGTGTTCTAGTTGATGTTGATGTTACAGCACCAACATTCTAAAAGCATGAATAAACTAATTAGCCTGGACAACTGACATGAAAGTGAATTGCTCATCACAACAACAACAAACAAAAAACATCAAACCTTGAGCACATTAGCGGCACAAGCCAAAGGAAGAAAAAGATGTGGCATTGCAGCAGTTGCCAGTTCCACCCCGGCACCCAACTCCATTAGAAGATCACCGGTGAAACGGAGCTGTTTGAGATCGTAATCAAATTTTTTGCCTTGGCGAGCGAAAAGCATCTTTCCGACACGACCAGCTCCATCCTTGAGAATCCAGTTGATAGCAACAGCAGCAGCAGCAGGAGTGGCTCTGTTTCTAGAGACGCCGACAGAACTCAAAAGGGTTTGAGTAGTGAAAACACCCATTGCTCCACCGAAAAAGTGCTTGAGAGCCCTCCAAGTCATGTAGGGGACATAGGAAGGGGTTACAGTGTGAGGGAAACCTTCGGGAACAACGTAGGATGTAATGAATGACATCATTTCATCAAGAGGAGGCTTAGGGGTTTGTAAGCTGAGAGAGCGAAAGGAATTATTCTTGAATTGCCCGGAGGCATTGGTCTCTGCCACGTAATTCCATCGACGGCCATCGATTTCCTCGCAGCAGATGAATCTCAAGGTGGATGGTGTGGTTGTATCAAGGAGGGGTGGTGTGGAGGATGCCAATTGGGCACTGATACGCAGCGTTTCGCGGATTAGAATATCTTGAGAGGAAGGAGATGATATATTGGGTGTCTGTTTCTTCACGTTCAAGGGATTCAGAGGAGCCATGACTATCAACAGTTCAGATCGGATGGATTTAATGCGTTAAATCATAGGTACTACAACACAGTTTTTTGAACAATGAGTACAAGGTACAATTCTTTTAGAAAGTACATAAAGTCATAAGTCATAACATATAGAAAATACAAATCTCAGTGAGCTTCTTCAACTAAACTTCAAACTATAATGTAATTACTACATCCATGTAGTATTTTAGTAGCAAGTTAACACAAGCATAAAATCTTATAAACAGAAACTTCAATTAGCTATATTGTAGTACTACACAATCCACCATAGTGTATGAACCTACGCCTTACAAGTTAATCCAAATTAAGTCCCAATTGAATTTACCATATTTTGATGATTAAATCTATTGGGAATTGTAAAATCACGATTGAATTGAACTCATCAAGTTTACTACAAATCCAATTGCTACCGAATCACTGAAACCCCAAATTTGAATTGGAAAATTAAGAAGAAAACTGACCTAGTCGGAAGGATTTGATTGTTGCATGCAAGACAAACTTTTTCTCATCTTCTTGGTCTGAACTCTCACGTGACGGAGCATGAGAGAGAGAAGTTTCTGAGCTTTCCAAGTTGTATAACTATGTTTAAATTACTATTTTACCCCTTTCTTATTTTCATTCTCAAACCGTGTTTGATATGTTGATTTTTTTCTTCTTCCAAAAACACGACAAAAACCAAAATTTATATGTTTCACTGAACTACAACACAACTTTTTATATCAAATTTAATTATTTAAAGAAAGAAATGACGATTTTTAATCTCCAATAGAATTTATGAGTATTTTATGTATTGAGATATTATATATTACCTTAAAATGAATTTTGTCTTCGAAATTTTGTGGGTCTAAGCAACATCTCTAAATCCTTGTTGTGCTACAAAACTACCCTTGGGTTACCACCTAAGAACTAAATGACATGCACAATAGCTTTCTCATGTTGTACAACGTGATGTTGCGCTTTCGGCACATGCACCTTCAGTTTCTTCTGGTCATGTTCGATGATAGCATCATGTGCGAGGTAGGCTAAAATGCAACATATATGAAGTGTTCTTCACCACTCTAAATAGGACATGTATAGGTATATGTGTCTGAGATGGTGATGGCGCCTTTGTGTTGCAAAGACTATGAGTTTCGTTGATATTTATCGAGTTGATGTGAGAGAAGCGTTGGGTTTATGAAATGTGTTGCAATGGTTAAGTAACATGCAATTTACGAGGGTGTGTAGGATTAGAATTTTAAATGATAATTTTTGTTTAAAAAAATCTTAAGAATCTTAAAAGACTTTGTATGATTTTAATGATTTTGATGATTTTTACAATTTGGATTTCAATAGATTTAACTCATAAGATTTTAAAGGATTTGAAATGATTTTGTGGATTTCAACAGATTTTATGAATAGTAAAGACTCATTGAAAAAAAAAATGATCATAACATACTCTCTTTTACACTATTCTCAATACATACTCTTTTATTTATTTTACCTTTTTTTATGAGAGAGAGAGAGAGATAGATGAGAGATAGATAGAGAGAGAGAGAAAGAGACGAGGGAAAGAGAGAGTGAGAGATAGATATAAAGAGGGGAAGAGAGATAGAGAAGGGAGGAGAGAGATAGTAAAATCTTAACAAAAAAAACAATCCTAAGAAATTTCATGTTTTCAAGGAAGACTTTTTCATGATAAAATTCCACTAGAAAATCCCACAAAATCCAATTTATTAAACAATCCTTCGAAATTTGAATGATTTTAAAAACCACAAGATTTTTTTTAAGTGACCTTGATTGAATACACAAGATTTTTTCTAAATGACAAAGAATCTTGATTGAATACCACAAGACTTTTTTTTAAATTGCAAATAGTCTTGATTGAATACCACAAGACTTTTTCATGATAAAAAAGTCTTTTAAAATCTTTTAGAATCCTAATTTAATATACCCCCCTTAATAATATTGATTTTGAAGTTGATTCAAAAACCACGAACGACGCGTTTCATTTCGAGAAGGGAGGACATCTCTGCCTTTGGATACATCATCACAACATGTCTATCTCTTTTTACTCTCCGCTTAATGGAAGGATCTAATATGGTGTGGCCTCGGTATTCATCTCTTTGGTGGAAGGATGTGGCAAAATTAGGAGACTTTGGTGGTCATGATTGGTTCAACTTGGTGGTGGAGAGAAAAGTGGGGAATGGTTTTCATATAGTTTTTGGAATGATAGGTGGAAAGGAGAGAAATGTTTCTGGTTAAAGTATCCTAGAATTTATTCGGTATCTAATCAAAAGGAAGCGTTGGTGGGGGGAGCATTCAGACCTTGGTTCGGAGTGGAGGTTTCATTGGAGAAGACATATCTTTATGTGGGAAGAGGAGTTGCTTATAAGCCTAAAGGAGGACTTGGATGGAATGGTGTGGTCGGAAGAGGAGGATGGGTGGAGGTGGAGTTTGGAAGATACGAGTGTTTTTACGGCCAAGTCGGCTTATGGAAGGTTGGAAGGCTTAGTGTTACGTGAAGATAGGTGGAGGGAGGATGACAAGTGGAATTTCAAACAACTTTGGAAAATTCCGGCACCTTCGAAGGTGGTGGCCTTCGCATGGAAGGTTCTTCTTGACCGGATTCGCTCAAAGGTGAATCTTGCGTTGCAGAATGTGGTACCTATGGAGGGTTCCATCTTGTGCGATTTATGTACAAGCAGGGCCGGTCCTAGGATTTTTGGTGCCTTGGGCGAAACAATAAATTGTACCCTTTTAATTATTTCAATATTTTTTTTCTTGCATTTTTTGTTGAAAAATATTTATTTATAATCAAAGTTATCTAAAAATATATTTTCAATAGAATGAATCAAAACGAATTAAAAAGCAATATATCTATATAGTACTAACTACTAAATAAAAATAATAATTTTGGTGCCCCTAAAAAGGTGGTGCCCTGGGCTGCCGCCCCTCGCGCCCGCCCTCAGGGCCACCCCTGTGTACAAGGATGGAGGAAACCTCTCTTCATCTCCTCCTTCATTGTGATTTTGCTTCCGTGGTGTGGTCCAAACTTATGTTGTGGTTAGATTGTATTTTTCTTATCCCTCCTAACTTTTTTGTCCGTTGGGAATGTTGGGGAGGGTGGGAAAGAAACAAGAAGATTAAAAAAGGTCGGTGGCTTGTTTGGCTAGCAACGTTATGGGTACTGTGGAAAGTCCGTAATGATAATATTTTCAACCGGAGAATTTATGAGGCGGATGAGGCGGTGGAGAAGATTAAAGTATTGTCTTGGAGGTGGATTTTGAGTCAGACAAAACTTCCGGTTTGCCTTTTTTATGAGTGGAGTTGGGATCCAATTTCTTGTCTCAATAGGGAAGGAAGGAGGCAGGAGTGTTAGCTTCAGGGGTTTCTTTTGGTATTGTGTAGGTTGGTGTTGTTTTTTGGGTGCTTCTGTGGTCCTTTTTAGGGAGGCCGTGCCAGCTGTTGTTGTGCTGCTATCTGTGCAGCGGCTGCTGTCATGGCTAAGCAGCTGCTGTTCCTTTTGGTTTTTTCGGTTTTGAGGCGGTGGTATGCTTAGTCTGTTGAGTATAGTCCAGCCTCATTGTCCGTGGCCTTTATTTGTTTTAGGCGTGGTGGTGTTCCGTATATATGTGCCGCCATTTTGTATTTTTTTCTCCCTTTCCGTGGATTTTGTGCTCCTTGTATAATCTCGACGTGAATAAAATTTGCCTTTTCAAAAAAAAAAAAAACTCTCCGCTTACTAACTCTCAAATGAAGTTTACTACGCGACAAACAAATGTGGTAGTCCACGCTCTTACAGGAGAGACCACGTTAACAAGTAGTCATGTTGTTCAATTTAATATACTCAATTGTATTGGAAGTATTATATTATTATTATTATTTTAATTTTTTTTGACCAAAATGCTATAAAAAAAACTTTATTTAACAAGTATCACACTTTGAATTTCTTTTAGAAGACACTACAAATTATCGTGTTCCCTAAAAAAAGAATACAAATCACCATGTTAGTAATTTATATTTCCTTAAAAAAAAAAAAGTTAGTAATTGATATTTAAAAAACAAAAAAGGTGAAATAAAGATTCCATTATTATTATATTGTAATGTAATTTAGTTAGTTAGTTAGTATCATATTAACATTAACAAAGTGGTGAGAATTGGTTCATTCGTTTTTCCAAATCAAATCAGAATCAGAAGAAACGCAACTGGGAAGAAGGAACAAAGAAATCTACGCAATTCAATTTCCCTTCCCTTTGCTTTTCAGAATTCAATAATTTGTGATCGCATGGGTCAAGCCTTTCGTAAACTCTTCGATTCCTTCTTCGGCAATACCGAGATGCGGGTAATCAACTTTTTTTTTTCTTTTAATTTTTAATTAATATCATAACAATAAATGTCATTTTTTTCTTCATAAAAATGCTGATCTTGTGTTTCATTATTAACTCATATCTATGATTAATAGAGTTTTAATGTCTGTTATGTAAAATTGATTCTGGCTAAAAGTGAAGACAAAGTGATTTATGTTTGAATATATTATTATGTACAAGTTACTTGGTAAATTAACTTCAGTGTAAAAATCAATTCTTGAATCAATTCAGAAAGATAAAAATAAATCTACTCTAGAGCAACCAAATTTGTCAAAATCAATTCTCCACTTCTAAAATCAAATACTGGTTTGAACTAAGGGTTAACGAGTTGGAGTTTCAGGTAAAGAGGAAAAAAACTAACATAACAATTAACATACTAACACTTGTCATTACAAAAAAAAAGCAATTTTTTGATTGTAATTCTTTTTTTCTTTCAAATTTGGTGTGGTTTAGGTTGTCATGCTTGGTCTTGATGCTGCTGGAAAAACAACTATATTGTACAAGCTTCACATTGGAGAAGTTTTATCTACTGTTCCGACAATTGGTGGGTTTTATTTCATAAACTCAATCATTAAGTTCATTGTTTTTTGTTAAAATTTCTTAGAGATAGATCATAGATATCTTGTTAAAATTGTGTTTGGTTATTATGGTTAAAGTGTTTTTAGCTTATGCTTGCTAATTATCTTCTTGGTTGTTTTTCTTTGTCGGTTTGAATATGCTTGTGAGTGGAGTTGGTTTATTACCCTCATTAATTCTGATGTTGTTCTACCAAACTTTTTTTTGATGGAGTTGGTTTCAGTTTGTGCGATGAAACAGAGATTTTCCCCTCTGTAATTGTACTGCAAATATCTGTGGTGGGTTTGCGTGAATTGAATGGATGCAAACATATATGGTATTTTGGTTTAGCAGAACGAAAATTATAATTGGAAATAATCCATTGTTGTTTGAGCCTTGAGGCATATGAGTCTGTCTGCATTGCAGGTTTCAACGTTGAGAAAGTTCAGTATAAGAATGTTATTTTCACGGTTTGGGATGTTGGAGGCCAAGAGAAACTGAGGACACTCTGGAGGCACTATTTTAACAACACAGATGGTTTGGTAAGCATTGATGCTTGTGATTTTATGTGTTTTTCATATTAAAAACGCAACTTGTGTCATTTGGTTTTGTAAAATTTTCCTTTTGCTACAATTATTCTTATATCCTATAGGACTGAAAAGTCAGGAGATTGGGTTAATGTATCAAGGTTAATACATATGTGCATGTTTATACAGATATATGTTGTTGATAGTCTGGACCGCGAGAGAATTGGGAAAGCAAAACAGGAATTTCAGGTGATAAGCCCAGAAACTTACAAATTAACACACACGCACACAACATGTTATTCCAAACAGACTTTGAATTGATCTATGGATTACTTGCAGACAATCATAAATGACCCGTTTATGCTCAACAGTGTCATCTTGGTACTTGCCAACAAACAAGACCTGGTATGTGTATCTTGATCTGTGCTCTACTTCTTCCATCTGAATGACCTATAACTTATACGTGTAAAGATGAAGTTAAAGTCAAATCATGTGAATTGGTTGTCAATTTTTACCGAGTACTATTATAGTTAGCACAATGTGCCATAATTCATGCACATACCAGTGCAAACATTGAAGGGGTAGGCTTTATATCAGTCATTTAAATAGTTGCAATATGTGGAATATGGTTCAAAGTTTAAGGATTTCTTTCCTCATATAATGCTGGTTGTTACAAAAAGAATCCTGCACCTTTTGCACGTGCATGCGTATCTAAAGAAATCTATTTTTTCTCTATTTCAGTTTTCTGTTTTTCTTTTCACCCATCCGTGTAATTAGTCTGGTACTAAGTGGAAAAACTCTATTCCGCTGCCAATAGGCCACCAACCACAAGAACCAAGTACAGTTGAAAATATTCTTTATTTATTTACTGGCTGTTGACAATAGCCTTCACTATTTTTATATGTTGTCATTATTGGATGATGCATGATACATCCAACAGATCGTGTCATTTGTGTTCTCCATGTGAACATTCTGAGTCAGTTCTGATCTTGTAGCAACTTCTTTAATTGATTTATTTTATGCTTTCTTTCTGTTGTCTAAGTTAAAGGGAAGCAAACTTATTTTAGGACGATCCAACCAGTGTTGTTAAATGGGGACCATGGCGCTGCCATGGCGGAACGGCGTGGCGGGTTTTTGGATAACCACCATAGACAATTTGTGAAGGGGTGCCCGCCATGGCAACAACATAGGCTCCAATGGCGTGTTTATATGGTGGATGTTTGGCCTTCCGTCATATCCGCCATTGATTCTAACCCGTGTATTTTTTTCAATTCTTGAGGGAGGTTAGTGTAACCTCATAATATAATAAGAAATTCAATTTCAAAGCACACAAGCAAGAACTTTTTTAAGCAAAAACGGTTTTCTTGTCTTCCCATCATTATGCTTGACCACAAAAAGTCTTGATGCTAGTGAGACTTGAGTTTTGGTGGAATCTGTGACTTTTTGTATTGCACGTTCAAGTTCAATTCTTACTTGTACACCACTTGAATTCTTTATGTAATCTTTCCCACATGATCATGGTTCATGACTGACACTGTTTTCGTTCCCAATATGTCAAATTTCATCAGTGGGACTTCTATCTGTCTAAAAACACTTGCTCTTTTGTATGATTATGTATATCCTTGTATTGCTAGCTGATAACTCCTCTTCAATTAACTAGCTTACTCCTAAGTTTGCCTTAATTTAGCTATAACTGCAAATGTTTTCCTCTTCTTTTCTAGAGAGGAGCGATGACGGCAAGGGAAGTGTGTGACGGATTAGGTCTCTTTGATCTAAAGAATAGAAAATGGCACATACAAGGCACCTGTGCACTTAAGGGCGATGGCCTTTATGAGGGTTTGGACTGGTTGTCCTCAACACTGAAGGAGATGAAGGCTGCTGGATACTCTTCATTAGGACTAGGAACTTCATCCTTCTAATTTTTCAGGTTTAAACTATCTTCATCTCTCAATCATCAGTTACCTTTCTATTTATCATTTCATTATATTATAATGTATATTTTCATTCTTTTGTAGGTATTTTGGCCTTGGGATTTGGTGAATGTGCAGACCGTGACCAGTTCCAAAATGTCGTGATTGGTAATCAAATTCTTTTGGTTTTCGTGTGAAGCTGATGAAGAATACAGTTACTTTGCCTATCAGGGTATTTAAAGATATGTGACTTTCTACAATTATAGAAGTTTGTACATGTCGAATGATTAACTAAATTTTGTTGCTGTATTGATACCACACGTTAAGTGCACGAGTACTGGATAGAAGGTCTTGGATACCGGCCAGATCAGTTGTTCATTCTCCCTTGATACTCTTCATCTTACTCTTTGTGAATGTTATTTCTGTGTGGCTGTGACTGATGCCTTGATTCATAAAAATAATGAGTCTGACAAACACATTGCGATCTTGTCCCAATTTTCTTTAGGCAGCGCCAACGTGTTATTTTGATTCAGTTAAATTGGGTGGTTGCAATTGCTTCCCTTTTGCCCATAATAATATAGCGGTCACTTCTATTGGAATATTTTGTATATCAGGTTGCTACAATTGCTTTTAACTAAAAGTTTTAGTATGAATTGTATGAGGGAGTTTTATCAACTGAAAAAAAAAAAGGAACATATTTTTTCAACTTATTTTGTATGGGAGGGTATATTTGACCATAAGAAAAGTAGACAAAGAAAAGTATGATAAATTGATTATCTTTGTATATACCTATGAAGCCCGGTTACTTGATACGATACGGGAGAAATTTAAAATTCAAAATACGATATGGCCAAGATACTTCAATAAAAAAATAAATTTAAACTAAATGTTAAAACTCAAAATACAAACTATGGACTAAAATTCAAAAGAAAAAAATAGGTGCAAAACCTAGATCAAACAAACCTACAACATCAATAGAGTTCACCAATATTTTCTCAAAACAACAAAAACAGACAAAACAGATAATAGACAACAAAGATATAAATATAAGTATTTGAGAATCAAAATATATCTGGGAAAATACTGTTTGGAAATCGATTCCAATTGAGGTTCAGATACTTTAAATGCTGCAACTCCATCAATGATGCGTTGATCTCCTTGGAAAAGGAACCAATCTGATGACTGTTTGATCAAGCATTTCAACATGGCCAGTTTGATTGCTACAACCGATAACCGATTCCTTCCCATGCACAGCAACTATCACTCTTGCTCTCTCAAGTAGAAAAAAGGTTAGTGTGATCATCCAACATAAGGCTTTCCTTCAATTCAAGGAGAGCATATCTCACCAGCCAACATGTTTTGCATCAGCTACAGCTCCACAACAGTTGAGATTCGTTGAACTCCAAGGTTCATTTGATGGCGGAAGAATTCCAAATGATCTTGTTAGTCTTTCACAGTTGCAATAGATCTTTCAGAGAATCGTCTCGAGGGTACAATCCCTTATCAACTTGGAAATTTCTCTCATTTGTTGTACCTTGATTTTAGTTATAATGTTCTTGTTGGAACCATTCCTCATCAACTTGGAAGCCTTTCACATTTTAAAGGTGGCTTAGTGGCTTGCTGGTAATATTTTATTTTCCCTCTTTCACTCTTGCCTTCAATTTGTTTATAGCTTTTTTGTTAAATGAGTTAAGCCTGAGCTTAAAAATAACTGTTACATCATAATTATAGACCCACTTTGATATATTTTGTTTCAAAAAAAAATTATTTGTGTGCAATTATTTAGACTTAAAGATGATTAAAGAATTGAAGCATTTTACTTAGAAACTTCAAATTTCAAAAGAATAGAGAAAATTCATGTTTTATGAAGACAGGAATAACTTATATATGGTGTTACCTTTTCATATTATTTTCAAGCTCAAACATATCTTTCATTTAATTCTTTGTTTATTTCATTTCACTCAAACTCAAACATGTCCTTTGTTTGATCACTTTCGACAGGAAAAGTTTGTTTAAGCATCTCCAATAGCACCATGCGCATCTTTGTTGAAGAAAGGTAGCAGAACAAAGCTTCTCTGATCACATAGAAATAAAAGATTTCAAAGTTCTCTGTTATGTATCAGTAATTTAAATAATCAATTTGTGAAACATATATGCTGTGAGATTAATATTGTTATTTTGAAGAAAAAAAACATGTCGTGTAATCTAATTATTGGAATACTGTAATGATGCCACTCTTAGTCCTCCTTCGCTTCTCTAATAGTTGTGCATGATTACAACTATTATATTTTTTGGTAACTCAAATGGGGCAGATGAATTATGCTCACAAACTTGTATATCATCATTCAAAGTGATAAAATTTTGCTGATAATTTATACCAACCCTTTGTAATTATAGTTGTTAAGGACTGTCTTATTTTTCTAATATCAACTCTTCGTTTTTTCTATTTAATTTTCATACACAAAGGTTGGCAACTTTAGTTCTTTAAGTACAAATGTTACTCACTTATTAATTATACGTATTTGTCACTAACTATATTAAAAAAAATAATTTTTAAGACTTTTAAAAAGTTGAATTCATCATTTTTCACCATATTCCAACACAATATTTCTATTTTTGTTCCCCTAACCAATGTCCTAAGGGCACTCTTTAGCATTTCCCTAGAAGAAATAATCATTATATTTTAAAAGGAACATATATATTTGAGTAAGAGAAATCATGAGGTCAAAAGATTATTGTGACACACAAGGAGTATTGATTTTTTTTTTTCTTTTCATTGATCATTATATTTAGCTAATGTATCTGTCAAACTTTTTCATTGACATGATCTGAATATATACACAAGAATAAAGATCAACAGATTAGGCTCCTACCTCCTACAATTACTCAAGAATATACTTCTAATGTTACTCCTTCAAAATTTCCTACAATAGCTAATGTTTATCAATCAGTCTAAGATATATATGTCTGAGATTTCCTCATCTATCAATCTATAAACACGAAGATTACAACTTTTATAAACATATTTATCTTAATGCCCCCCCTTAAATTCCAAGTGCCCAATTTGCTGAGGAAATAATCAAACTGTGACCTGACTAATGAGTTGTTTTTGCCTTTTGTAGTATATGCCGAAGAAACTGTGCAGGGCCTCACATTTCTATCTGGTATAAGGAATATGAATCTTTGACATGATTCAATGCTAGCATAATTTATCAAGGAAACTGCATGGTAGCTGTAAAATCTCTTGCTAAACAAATTTGGATCTGCAAAACAAGTTGAATTCTAGACAGCAGCAGTGAGTGTAAGAATTCTCATTCATTTCAATCCAATTGTGAGACATTTGCAACTATTCCATCATTAGTGCATAAATCATCAACCAAACACCTACCTCACCATCTCTCGTCATGTATCCAATTATTTTTCTCTTTTGGCCCAGTAGGACCTTCCTCACCATACAGCTCCACCGGTAACTTGTTAATCAAGTTTCTCATTGAATACTGAAGCACGCGTGGAAGCGCATTGATAACCTTATCCAACTCAGTTTTTGAATCATAAATAATTTTGGGACCCCACTCTCTCATAAACTGCAACCAATTAGGCTCAGCGACAAAATTTTCTAGATATTCAGCCGCAACAACCTCATAATGGATACTCGAGTCCACATACAAATTACTACGAACAGCATCGTTCCTAATGCCAAGTCCTAGTTTTGAAGATCCTTGGATATATGTTCCAGGACGAGGGTAACTTGCATGTCCACTTTTTGACGAGTAAACAATAGCTTTATTTCCATCGATATAATCCAAGTCACATGCGTCCGTCCATTCACCGCCACTGTGTTGCGAGAAGTATAGACTATAGAGCTCTCCAGCAAAGTTACATATACGAAGTGTGAAATGCTCCCAGTCACCAACATGTTCTCCAATCTTGCTCAAAGGTATATTTTTTATTCCCACTTTCAAAGTGGCTGGTCCGTTGAAAGGGCAAAATATCCACATTGCAATGTCTGTAAAAGTCCCACCAAGAGCCGGCTTCACATGAACATAAAGCTTTGCACTCTTTAAATCCCCGCGTTTGATAAAATCCCTTCGATCGTCACTCGGCAAGTCTATCCAAAATTGGCCATCGTTTGATCCTCCAGATGGTAAATTTGAGCCAGTTGCATCGATTCCCTCTCCTGTACACATACCCTTTCTGTACAAAAGGGCTCCATTGTTGAAAAACCAATCAACAGAAGATGGCAAGTAAATTTCCTCAGGGTGAAAGAAAACAGTAGGGCCATAATGGTTAATAAGTCCATGAATTTGTTGCAAATTAGGCATCGATTGTATTGCAGCATTTAAGTTTTTCAAGCATGCAATAGGGTTCTCTTCTTCATTGCTCAAGCCACTACTGCAGAGAAAAGTCCCAACGGAAACACCTTTCCCTAGCATGCCACGATCACAAGGTCTCGAGCTCCATAACTGAAACGATAACTCTGGAATTCTAGAAGCAACAGCAAATATTACACGGTAAGGTTCACATTTGTCAGTAAGGTCGGCACGAACACAACACATTTCATCCAACTTAGGTTTTTCAGGTTTGTCTGTAACTAAGTAGCCAACGGCCTTGTAACCTTCAGGAGGTTCGGGTAGCCAGAAGTAACCGCACCCACTTGAAATTTCCAGATCGGCAGGCGCATTTGAACTCCAAAGTAACTCAAAATCAAGAGGATTCCTCATAGCAGGTAGCTTTTCCTCATTAGTTTCGGGAAAACGAATTCCTGTTTCCTTTGCGACAAGTACAAAACCTCGTAAAGGTTTGTCACTAGGTTGACAATAGTGACCAAGGATATGGAAACTGGGAGGTATTCCTACAGGCTTGTAGAATGCAACAGCTTTTTTCGGGTTTAGTATAGCAGTGCTCCAAATGAGTTCAAACCTTGTGACCACGGAAACTTGTATTTCACCAAGATTTACAACTCCTGACGCAAAACCTTGTCCTGTAATTACACAGACAAAGAAGGTATGTTTAGAAGTAAGTTATTTTTCTTTTCAAAAAATTAACAAAGAGTTATCAATTTACAGCTTAAGAAATTGGATACATAATAAATTCACAAAATCTACCTGCACAAAAAACAAATTACCAAAAATGCTTAAATTGAGATTCCTATCTACGATGAAATTGAGACAAAAAAAAAATGAATTAACCTTGAGGCCATTGAGGAATGGGCTGTGGAAGAGAAAAGATTTGAGGATGAGGGGAAGAGGACTGAGTGAATGTAATTGAATTCCTACAAAAGCACACTGAATCAAGCATCTCCACGATCACATATATATGATCATCGAGATTTGCTTCTTTTTTCTTTCTTTCCTTCGATACTCTCTTATTTTCTATAATAACTCTCTCTTTATCTATTAATCATATTTAAATTCATATCAACTAAAAAGTTATTAAAACCTAGATTATCCTAGAATTATATGTCTTACTATTTATGTCGAAATGTCTATCTATAACGTCAACTTATAATAGTAAAGTAAATCATATATATAAATAGTGGTAAATTTAGTAGTATAAATACTATACTTTAATGCATGTAAAGATACACCATTTTGAAAAATCTATACATTCCATCATACTTCCTTCTCTCTCATTTTTTTCTCTCTCTCGATTTCCTTAATTTGATAAATCCTAACATTATATATATTTGTAATATTATATAATCAGAATAGTAATTTATATCATCTTATTAGTTCACTAATATCATAAAAGAGGTATTCAAAATATCCGATCTTTCAACAATTATCTAATTATTCAAATCTTTTAATTATCTAATTATTGATCACAATCTTAATTGAAAAACAACTAATATAAATTTAAATAAGTAGATTTCATATATGTTACCCTCAATAATCAATCAATATAAAAATAAACTATATTATATCCGTCAATTCACTCATGTAATTTTTATGAAATTCTGATTAAAATTATTTTTATTTTAATTAAAAATATAGATGTATATGTATATATATTTTACTTTCATATTGTAACAAATTCTATTTATCTTTTTCAATGACATCAACTATATAACAAATATGATAAATTTTTGTCTTATCTTTTTTAATGCCATCAATAATATAACATTCTTATAAACAAATTTGTCTAAAAGTGAAAAAGTTACCCCAAAATAATGTATTTGTTATGAATATTAATGAATGTCCATCCTTGATCTTCCACATTCTTATAACTCCCATTAGTGAATGAATTGTTAGTGATGTTTAATTACATTTGATCATTAACTTACTATTTGTATCATATAAATAAGACTCAAGTTTTAGTGTAAAGACATACTAGAGAAGTAATACAACATACTCTTTTCTACTATTCTATGTTACACAATATCTTGCAATATTTTATATTAATTTTATAACAATATTCTATTTATATATAGCGTAGATAATAGACACAAATTTATTAAGAGAAGTGTTAGCAACACTCTCGTTTGAACACTCCATAATACTCACTCTTTTATTAATTTAAATTGTTGTGGGTCTACACCTTAGAAATATAACTCATACAAAGTGGTGGGACATACATTGATTTCTTTCAATGAAAAAGTGAGTGATAGAAAGTGTTGAAAAATGGATGTTGCTGACCTTCCTCATTTATTAATAGTTGCTTCATATCACTTTCGTTAGGAACGTATAGTTTGACTAATTTCTACTTGCTCCCTTCTCAAACCGTGTTTTTCTGCAAAGTTCAACACATGCGTAAGTCCGCAGACTCTAATCGTTGTAACACGTGAGTAGTCTATTCCTTTTTTCAAGTTTGAATAGATGTTCAGTTGCCTCTATTTCTCGGATAAACAAGGGAAGGGACCACCATTAATTTTTAAGCAAGAAAGCAAATGTGATTGTACAAGATGTTACAAGTTGACGAGATGACCTCAAAAATCGCAAAAACCAACCAATATAATAGCAACATAGTTGCTGCAGAGGGCATGGCGACAAGGATTGCGAAGTTCAAGAACTAATTTTTGAAAGCATCAGGGCACAAATGAAAAGTTTGAATATAACATCAGAGCACAAATGAAAAGCAGATTACACCACGAGTTTTTCAAGCTTGTGCCACTAATACAAGCATAGCATCCAATAGATACAAAAACAGGAAAGCTGTTCTGATTCTAATAGCTATGAAATTCTTTGCTCTAACCATTACCAGACCAGAGCATTAAACACTATCAAATGATTCTAAAACACTTTGTTCTCAGCATTTCGAGCTCACTGCGAGAAAACATCTGAGTCTATGCTCATCGGTCTATGGATTTAAATATGGATAGTAATAATCAAGAAGCTTGTGCATTATTAGCATTTGGCTCGGAATCTATTTTTTGATCAATATTTGGCTCGGAATCTATTTTTTGATCAAGATTTGGCTCAGAATCTAATTCTGATGATTTAGCATCTTCAAAAGTTTCCATTTCAACGGCCACATCATCACTCGTATCAGCCTCAACCATTACTTCATCGGTGTCTGGTACAAGAGGCTCAGGCTCAGTCTCAGCGCCATTTTGTGCCCCATCAGATTGCTGCTGCTGCTGCATTTCACTTGCCTTCTCTTGGTCATCTGGTTTTTCTACTGGATCTTGTGGATAAGGATCAGTGCAAATTGTCAATGTAGATGTAACTAACAAATTCTACAGAGAAAAACACCATACAGAAGTCAGGCAAAATGTTTAACCAAGTTATCTATAATTCATGTGCTAACCATTAAAATGCATGATTAACCATTTACAAATACAGGATCTTTATTGTTGTAAATATAACAAATTTGAAAGTGCACATGCTATATTATGAAGCATACCTTTTCAAGAGCTAAAGCAAGCTTGGAAAGATTTGGATAAATGCTTTTTGCCTCCAATAGAATCTGTGCCATACAAAATATCAGACAACACTGTTCTATACTATCATGTTAACCTTGATGGATACTGGACCCAGAATATAATAATGCACAACGGATTAAAGAAGCAAACATACCTCACAAACCCTTTGCAATGTAAATGGTGGGCCATCAATAAAACATGTAAGTGCTGGAATCCAGAAAAGCATTTGAAAGTTAATTGGGAAAGATTTAGTTCAGCAAAAAATAACATGTCATATGCACCCTTAAAGGAGATCATTACTCGAGATTTGTTGCAGGCCAATGATTAAGAAAGAACAGAGTCTGAGTTGGGTCTACAAAAATTGCTTTTCAAAACCATTGTTTATCAGCTAAATGAGTGTCACTACATTATGGCATCAAATAGCTTAAAGTAAATTTGGAAACTAGAATGGATGGAATACTCTTGATCAACACAACACATGCTAATCGCCAGGAAGTTTATCTCTCATGGATACTCTTCTAAAAGCTTTGGTTTCACTAAGTGTCAGTTATCTCCAGTCTAGACATAAATGTTGGCCAACACAAAAGTAAACTATTTAAAGAATTCAAAATATGATTTTAAAATAAATGACATTATATGTTAATATAGAGCTTTCTTTAAGCAATATTTTTTTTAAATAGTTTATGTATATGCATCAAAGTATCTATCTATATACATATATATGTAGAAATGCTACACACCAGTAGCTATATGGCCAACGTTTTGATAAGTGTACCAGCAGGTCAGTCCAGTTCAACTGTGAACTGCTCCAGTCAAGACTCTCAAACAAGTAGCAGAGAGTGATTGCTACAGAATGAAAAGTTGAGCTGATTCACAGTCTACAACCATTAAATGCACCAAGGGAAAAGTGAGTACCAAACACGGATTCCACATCTCTAAGATTGATATTCCCAAACTAATTTTATTAGCTCTTGCCAAGAGTAATTAAATATTTTATAATATTTTTCACATACTTAAGACTACTAGAATTATAATATAATTTTCAATACTGAAATAATAATATTAAATTCGCACAATTGATGTCTATGAAATTTAATGGTACTCATAAAAAACAGTGGAACTAAAGGTGGGATACCTTCATCCAATTTGTTGACCAGATCAGAGTAGGACTCTCCTAATGAAGCACATTGCTGCTCACTTGTCAATTTTGCCTCAGGGTACTCGGACAATACCTGTACAAAAATTATGGAGAGAAAGACAAAAAAGATTGAAGTATAAGAATTACGATGCATGAATAATAAAATTCCAATAAACTAATATGTGAACGACACAAAATATAAACCGCTACATGCTAGCATACCTCTAAGAATTAACATAATATAAAGAACAATGCATGCTAGCATACCTCCCCATACCTGCTTCAGCTGAAACGACAGCATACTCTTCAGATTATCCCAGTCATGCCTGTTATACAAAAATTGACCACATTATTGTCTAAAGTGCATATCGATCTCGAAGTCAATCATCTTTCAAATAAAAATTAGTAAATAATATGTGAATTATAAATACAAGCATATGGAAAGCTCATAAAATTCAAAATTTAGAACACATTCATCATTCATTAATACCTAACCATCATAGCTAACAGAGACAATCAACATCAGTCTAAGGAAGATAGAGGCTAAGGCTAATGATCATTCTTGAACAAACAATTGCAATGATAACACAAAACGATCGGACAATTAAATCAAAAACTCAAGGAAGGAACGGTGAAGGGATAAATAACACAACAACAACAACCAGCGAGACTTTTCTCATTAGGGATAAATAACACAAATACCTCTCATGTATTAGACCAAAGATAAAACGTTTATAACTAAATACTCCCTTCGGTCTCATACATAAGCAAATATTTCATTTTCATATTCATTGAATAATTAATGTATCTGGTTTATCATATATAGACTAGAAACATCAGCTATTCAATAAACCTGGAAAGAAAAAGAAAAAAAACTTTGTCTATATATGAGACAGAAGGGAGTATCTCTTAATAACCGGTTCGTTCTTTAATCTTTCTTAATCTACCTATACCTCTAACAATTGGACTGTTCTCTATCTAGCCAGCCCTCCTTACCAAACCTGACATCTGCAAGCAATAAAGGCCAACGAGGCTGCATCGGCACTATAATGTTTTGATTCAGTGCAATTAAATACTTTCCACTTTCTAGTTCTAGGTATAGTTTAGGCTCACTGAAACAACCTAACAAGTAAGTAACTGAACATATCATCATATCAAAGTGTTGACAAATCGTTAAGTTGCCATTGGCAGTCGTTAAGCAATTCTAAAAAGCTGCAACTGGAATACATATGTTTTTTAAGATTTTGACATTAAAGGATCAAAAACACCATAAAATAACTCATTCTCATAGTCAAAGACACTAATATTAGTACAAAAACATAATTTAGTGTATTCAAGAGACACAATGACACTTCCAATTCATGCAAGGCACGGCTTTAGCACCTTATCATAACTATGAGTTTAAAGAACAAAAAGCACTAAAATTTGAGCTATTTGACACATGTGGCAATATTCATTCAATAACTTCCATGGTTTTAAATTATTATCAGTGCCTACATGTTAGTGTTGTGTTCGTGCTTCTTCCTGGAATAATCACAACATACACAAAATCAAATAAAACTAATCTAATAGCCAACCAACACACACGAAGTTAAGTAACTCTCTCTCACTCACCAAAACCTCCCGGTGGATGCAATAGCTTGTAGAATCCTTACAACTTCATCCCTTGAAACATCGCTTTTTACTTCTTCTTTTTCTTCTTTAGTGTCTCTGAAAAACAAACCACAATTACAAAATTCAATTCCAAAGAATTCTCAAACAGAAGTACAAGCTGAGTTAATTCGCAAAATTACATGTGATTTGAAACATCAGTCACCGCTACATCGTTTTGTAGATTATCGGCGCCGTCGCTGGAAGAAACCACAGGTGGTTGCTGCAAATTTTCCTGTGGTTGCGTCTCCATCATAAGCCCTCTACAACCGCATTAAATTAAATCATAGAAACGGTCAATTTCCACTTCGAACAGTGTATGTATACTGTATAGATATGGTGGAGGAAGAATTACCTATAAACTCTGTCGTTTTGGAGATTTGAAAGTGAAATGTGAGTGTTTGTTGAAATTTGAGAAGGATGTGTCAGAGGAACTGCGTCGCTGTGTGTGTGTGTGACTGTGTGAGTGTATGTGTAAGTCTCTCTCTCTCTCTATATTGAGTTGGGCTTTTTGCAGCAGTGGGTGGGCTCACTTATGGGCCTGTTGTCTTCATATCACTAACGAGGGAGGAACTATTCTTACCCCCAACATCATGAATTCTGGTTTTTTTTTTTCATTTATTATCTATCTCTATTTACTATTTGAATTCATTTATGCGAGAGATAAACACAAGTAGTAGTTTAACTAATCAGTGAACTACATTCATGGGTCCAAGTTCAACTAATCTTCTTTCTTGACTATCTCCCTCATTAAATTAACGGTGAAAATATATTTTTGAATAAAATGTACTACGGTCTTTATAAAAGAAGAAAAAAACGCCGTCTGAAAGTATGATTTTAAAAGAAAAATGTCGTTTTTTTAGAAGTGTAGGGTGAGAAAGATACCCATTATGATCCATGATAGATGCAAAATGTACTTAAATAAATTATTAAAATATGTTTTTAACTTTAATTGATTTTTTTTTAAGGGAACTTTAATTGATTTTATATAAAGCTTAAAAAAGTGATTTAATAAACACAATATATGATTTAACTTTAATCGATTCTATATAAATCTTTTTCTAACTTCTAAATAAGTTTTTAAAATATACGTTTTATACTTTGGGTTTGGTATATATTAGTTTGTTTTTTGTGGTGTTCGGGATTCGAACCCCGATTTTGCATATATTATGCATTGTCGTTATCAACCGAGTTAAACTCGCGTGGATATATATTAGTTATTCAATAAAACTAAAAAATTGTTTATTTTTTATAATAAAAACCAGAGAGAAAACTTCCTATATATCTATCGTTTATCCACTTAACATTAGAAAATTGTCCAAGACATATGAAGAACCAAAAAAAATGTCAAAAATTTCTCAGTATGACATTATAGTTAGTTGATATCATGAAGTAAATTCTGAAAAAGGAATTAATAAGTCATCGACCATTGACGGCAAGCTTGATAGACTTCAGAAGATTCAATGTGAGACAATGTTCAAATCATACAATCCAATGATTCATCCTTGAAGTTTCTTCAAGTTCAGAACACATTTAGAGAAGTTCATAAATATGACTCAAAACCTATTATAAATCTCTTTTAAAATCTTAATTGAAATCCTTCTCAAAAGCTTGCTTATTGTTCATACATCAGTCCAGATCTTACTCAAAAGCATAATCAAATTACTCTTTAGAAACTTTCCCAGAAGCCTGTTAAAACACAAAGGAAGAGATGCTATAGTGCACAAAACATGTTATGCTTCCCTCCAATTTATCCTTTAGTCCAAAAATCACAATTAAAAACAACGTACAGTATAAATAAAACGGGTCTTCACTCTACTGTTTAGTTATTTCTTTATCTCATCAATAAAGAATTACTACTCCTACTTGTTAGTATCATTGTCAACATTGCTTCCTAACAACAACCATATATATGGACTTCATAGCTTTACACAAACACTACCTTCTCGAGGATATGTATTTTGTATAGCCATTAGCCACCACCAACATTGGCTCATTATATCAAACAGAGCAGTTTACATAAATAAAGAACTTAATAACATATAAAGATTCAAACAATTTCATTATGAGTATTCCATTTAATAATAAGCATTGTAAAACTAATAGACAACTTGCCAGCATAAAAGTGTGCCTCGAAAGTTTATTGTAATAATGCAATACTATCAAAATTTGCAAAGTAAAATGACAAAAGCATATCCAAACCAAAGGTTTGGATTTTGTCCTCAACATCTAATAACCAAAGAGTTCCACATTTCAAGTGGTTTCATCCAATATTACTGAAATTCACTTAATAATAAATTTTCTATTACTCAGCCAGCTGATTCTGTGGCAGTGCTTGCAGTGCGGTTCTTTTCTGCTCCACTCCCTGCATTTGGATATCATCATTATTAATCATGTTTGTTTTTTCTTCTAACTTCTTCTTCACCAACTTCTTGAGAACCCGCAAACTAGCAGTCTTAACATCGATGGTTTTCGAGTTTTCCTTCATCGTATTAGGATTGCCAGTACCACTCTCAATACTAGGAACTGCTTGAACTTCATTGGCAATCTCCTTGATTTCTGACTGGGCTGAGCAAAAGGGTTCTCCATTTATCTGCTCAGAAACCACTGACTCAATCTCAATATCACTAGTTTTGTGATCATTGATTTGAGCTACCTCAACAAACTCGGTGTCTTCTTCTGCTGCACGTTCCTCAGATTCATCGGTTTGTGCTTCAGCTTCCTGTTTCTCAGAAGTATCCTTCTGATCTTCTTCTTTCTTTGCAGCTACACCCAGCATTGAGAGTTGTAGAATGACATCTTCAACTTCGTTGCTTTCTTTTTCGTCTTTAAAGGATTGGATGCAGACTTCATTTTCAGCTCCAGAGTCACCAGAAATTTCATCTTTTTCAGCTAAAATAGTAGAAGATACACAATCTACCTTCTCCTCTGAAGAAGTCTCCATAGCTACATCAGGGACCACAGCAGTCTCAGGAGCAATAGCATGGTGAGCAATCTCCTCAGAAGACTCTTCAGGTAACACAACAGACATATCAGCAACATCTTGGTCAAGATCATCCCCACGAGCATCATCAGGTACCACAACATTCAAAGGGGCAATAACTGAGTCAGCAGTCTCCTTATAAGCTTCTTCAGATGCCTCAAGAGACAAGCCAGCAACATCTTGGTTAGGAACATCCACAAAAGCATCTTCAGGTCCAGCAACAGTCAAAGAAGCAATAGTTTGGTCAGCAATCTCCACAGGAACCTCTTCTGATGCAGCAATCTCCACAGAAGCCTCTTCAGCAATCTCCATAGCTTGGTCTTGCTCAGCTCCAATGCATTCCTTATTTTCAATTTCAGCAGAATCACAAGTTTTCTTCTGTTCAGGCTGCTCAGATCCTGTAAAATGACAACATCAAGTTTAGATTAGTAAACAAAAACAAACTATCAGTTAATGCTAATAAATTAATATCAATAGTTAAGATCCACAAGCATATTGCAAAACAAACCTGCTTCATTTGAATCAGCACATGTCTCAAAACTGTCTTGCAGATTTAAACTTGTGTCCTCATGTGAAACCTCCACATGATGGACATTCTCTGAATCCTCTTCTATTGTTTCAGCTTGCAACACATTCTCTGCATCAGTTGATTTCACTTCTGAACCAGAATCATGTGACTGGCTTTCACAGTCAGCTTTGTTTAGAGAGGAAACTTCCACTTCATCAGTGTTCTGAGAAACCACATTTGATTCTGTCTGCGAACTAGCCCCTGCTGATAAACAATTTCATAGTTGATTAAAATCAATCATTACTCAACACAAATGCAAAAAAGCAAAAATAATTCACAATAATTAAATATAATGAGATCTAGCATACCATTTTCAGTCTCGATTGAGCCCCCTTCATTCTGGGAGACACTCATTTCTTCGGAAACATCATCATTCTTGGTCGATTCCTTGTCCTCAGTGTCCGCCAAACTCATCTTTGACAAGCTCTTTCCCACCAATCTCACTGACCTTCTGGTACTGTATGCTTTCTGTACTGAAGTTTCATCAGAGATCTCAGTTTTGTTGCGAACGGAACAACCAGCTCTTGTCCTACTGCTGGGAGCTACAGCAGGAGTTTTAGCCACATCCATTACCTTTTCTTGAACCTCATTCTTATCAACACCATCATCATCTTCTATCACAATCACTTCCTTCTTTCTGCGAGTGGAAACCGCTGGAACCCTTCTCCTGCTACCAACAGCAGGAGTACCAGCAGCCACATTAGCATCTTTGTTCTCTTGCTCAACCTCCCCTTCAGCAACTCCGCCTCTTCCCCCACGGCTAACCCTTGTCGAAACCTTAGAGCTTTCAGCTTCTTTCACCGGTTTCCTTTGAGTCGTAGTTCTACGCGCTGTTCGTGGTTGAACAGCTGGTGTACCAACATCACCACCTTCCCTTGGATTCAAAATTTCATCCAATCCTTCAACCTACAATCAGTTGAAATCAAATCAAAAATCTAATTTAAAAAAAATAAAAGAAAAACTTTTCCGATTTTACAAATCTAATGAAACATGGAATCAATACAATACAATATAGTTTCAAGTTTCAACAATTAATAGCATAAGAATGAATCAACTACATCTCAAGATTGAAAAAATCGAACCCTAAAATGAAAAACCTAATCGATTTAATATACTTCATATTGAAAAAATAAACTCTGAATCAACACAACATGAACAAATTAAATTAACAGCACAATGATATATCAACGATTCCAAATTCAAACAAAATAAATTAAACCAAATAAAAGCAAGAAATGGAGAAAGATTTACATGAGGAAGAGCTGAGAGAGCATCAGCCATGGCAACATTGGTGATATTAGCAGGAATCTTGTTCATCTTGGAAAGTGCTTGAAGCTCTTTACGTGAGAGAGTGTGGAAATCCATTGCTGAAATTTGAGATCGAAAAGCAAAACAAGTTGTTTTGGTTTTGGGAATGGAGGCGCCGATTCAGACAGATACTCGAGAATAGGGTAAATTGGTGAAGAGGGAATGAGAGTGTGGGGGGTTTTATACTGGGATTGTGCTTCACCAAGCGGTGCCACGTTGGCAAATGTGACCGTTGGAGGCTTGATTTGAATTTGAATTTGAATTTTATTAGTTAATTATTAATGACTGAGATTTTTTAATTAGACTATGTTTGGTAAATTCTCAAGGGAAGTTAATTCATTTAAGACTGGTGAATGAATGCATAAACAAAGCAATAGTTAACACCCATTCGTATTAGCGACCGGTGGAAATATACCTATATCAAGATTATTTTGTTTTTGAAGGAATGTAAATCAAGATTATAGTTTTTTTTGACAAAATCAAGATTATAGTTTTTTTTGACAAAATCAAGATTATATTTTTTGATTCAAGAAAAAAGATTATATTATTTTTTTTTGAGTAAATTACACTCATCTCCCCTCTTATTTAAAATATACACTCTTCTCCCTTGAAAAATAAAATTTATACTCCTTTCCCTTACAAGATGCTTGAATTACAACACTCTCCCTTAATAATTTAATATGCACTACAATTTAATATATTTTAACATAAATAAATATTTTTATGATATATATTAATTTTGAACTACTCTTTAAAAAAAATAAATTCATTTCTTTATAATTTAAATGTCAATGATAATTAAATTTATATATTTTGCTTTTGATTTTATAATTTAAGTATAAAATTAACTTTTAAATAACCATGCTTTATTGTCCTTAGTAATTTTTCACATATTTTAATTTTATTTTGGGTTGTTTCATATTTTATTATAGGGTTCAAAACTACACGTTAATGAAATTGTGAATAAAAAATAACAACAAATACGTTTTCAAATTTTAATTATATTAAAATAGACCCGCAATACTATTTTTTTCTAAGGGTGTTAGATTTTTATTTTTTTTGCTAGGTTATTAGAAATTTTAAAAAATATTGAGGGAGTAAAGTGTAGATTTTAACATAAGAGGATATGATAATGTAATTCAAGCTTCTCTTAGGGGAGGGGAGTGAAAAAATTTATAATATGTTTTGAATAAAATGGTGGGGAGTGTATATTTTAACATAAGAGGAGAGAGGGTGTAATTCAAGTATCTTTGTGGGGATGAGAGTGTAATTTACTCTTTCTTTTTTATATTATTTTTTTGACAATTTTTTATATTCAATGGCAAAGGTTTTTTTCAACATCGTTCATTATTTTATTTTTTGACTAAACATTATTCATTAAAGAAATAAATGGCAAATTACATTTGTACTATTTATGAAGAAAAAATAACACTCCACTTGTACCCAACAATTGATCAATGTTACAAGGGAATTGAACCCCTTGAGAAAATGGTTAGATGCTGAATATATATGACTTTTGTGTATGGTAACAATTCGGAAAGAAAAAAAGAAGAAGAACTTATTATATATGTTTCATAGATTATTCCAAAAATATTAATCGTTAATAAATGACGGTAAAAATTTCGTACATAAAACATGAAAAATAAATAAGCACCCATTTCGTACCCTTTTTTTTTTCCTTACATGAACCCATGTTGTTTCATAGTGAGTGTTCATTTTCACTTTTCAATTTGAAATTAATTAATAGTATTTTTTATAGATGAGTCATGGACAAGAGTGAAATAGATGGAGTATTTAATTTTCCATTTATATGTTTTATGAATTTAGTGAATAATGTCAAGTTAAACAATCTTGTGAATGAATAATGCTACTAAGTGTCATAAAAGTATTGGTTGATAAATTGACACAAGGAAAAATTGTTTTAAGGATACAAGTCAATATATTGTCAAAGTAATAATTACGTTATTTTCTAATTCCTTAAACAATGTTAGCATTCTCCATTTTCAATTATCGCCTCCGATAAATATTATGTATATTTAAGCTAAATTAAATTCATTAAAGTTATGTCTAGTGACATATCCATAAACTTTTTATGGTGAATGCAAGAAAATAGTCTAAAATATATTTATTATTTTTTAAGTTTTATCAAGATACACAATTTTATGAATAACCCATATTTTCTTCAACCTTAACCCATGAATGACTCTTCCATCCGAAAAATTCACAAGTTCCCCTTCCCATGAATGCTAATCCCTAATTTCTTTTTTGAATTGTACTTTTTTACATAAATTAATAAAAAAAAGGATAAGATTAAAATAGCTAATTAAGTAATTGGTGAGGTGTATCGATGAGTCAACATAAATTTAGCCTAGTCACACATGTCATATCATCGATTTATGTCCACTTCAGAAGAGAGAGAGAAAATGAGTTGGAAGACTAGATTATCAAAGTGATCCTTACTTCCATCGGCATTTTGCTTATTTAAGCCTAATTGAAATTTATCTAGGCTATTCCTCGTGATGATGTTTTCTTTTTGATGTTTTCTTTTTAAAATATGATGTATTTTGCACAAATGTTGGATTCACACTTTGACGAGACAGGCTTCATCTCCCGTCATTTTGATTTCAAGGAGGATATAACTTAGTTAAACAAGTAGGGTTTCAAGAAGGCAACAAATATGATGGTTCAAAACGAGCTTTGGTCTGCCCTCATTGGGAATATCATCTCTCGATAATTTTGTGTCATGGCGAACATGAAGTTAAAGTGTCTAAAGGAGTTAGTTGGTGCTCGGAAGAAGTTGGCTCTTGCCAACTGCGAGCTAGAGAAGTTTCAAGCTAGGTTGAACCAGAATTAGAAAACCTTGAAGAACGAGCAGGAGGATCGTGCAGAGTTTAAGAAGGAGAAGAGTGATAGGAAAACAACATTGGAGAAAAAGGTGGTTGATCACAAGCAGGTGGTGGTCGATCAACTGGAGTATTCGAACAAGCTAATTAGGGAGAAAGATCAAGAATTTTTTTCAAGAAAGGTCAAGCTAATTTGTGTCTATCCGACCAATTAGTTTTTGTTTTTTTTTTTTTCTATAGGGAAAGTTTTTCTTCACATCGTTGTCTTCGATTTATGTTTTATTCCCTGAAATTCGTTTTAGGGGAGTAAGTAGTTTTTGGTGTTAAGTCTTAACCGCTTCGCGCTCCCCATCATCGGATATCTTTGGTGTTCACTATGAGAGTGTGTCGTTGATTAAGAGAAGTTTTTGAACATTCACTCATAAGAGTGGTTGCTCGTTGTTCAGCTCAACGAGGGGGTCTTATAGATATTAATCATCTCTAAAGAGTGAATCGCTCGTTATTGTTCGCATTCGAAGGGAGATTCCTTCATTGCTCGACTTTTTAAGGGAGTTTGGTCGATTTCTATTGAGGGGGATTTAGTGCCCAACGTGCTAAGGGAGCATGGTTGATCCCTATATATTGAGGGACATTTTAGTGCTCTGCCTATTAAAGAAGTTTGATCGATGCCTATTGAGGAGAATTTTGTGTTCAAACTATTAAGAGAGTTTGGTTGATCCCTATTGAGGGAGATTGTAGTGCTCAACCTATTATGGGAATATGATTGATGGATGTTTAGGGAGATATTTGTGCTCAACCTATTAAGGGAGTTTGGTTGATCCCTATTGAAAGGAATTTTAGTGTTCAACGTATTTAGGGAGACTTTATGACTTTGTATGTAGCCTCTTCCTGAAAAAGATACAGACTAATGAAAGTATTAAAGAATTTTTTTGCATTTATTTACGATTAAAATAAATTGGTAGGCCTCGTTAAAAACTCATGTTCAAGAGAAAAGAGTGCTTTGCTTATATTGAGAAGGATAAAAAAACGAAATAGCAGAGTTAGTTGAAATAAAGTGGAATGTTGTTGTCTATCAAGCTCCTAGTTTCGCCACCTCTTCTATCGTATCTAGGATGGTCTTCAGTCTTCACCATCTTGTTAGGAGCATCCATTTTGAAACTGGTCTTACCTTTCCTTGCTTGGATTGTCATGCACTTGGGGAGGGAGTTATCTCTTCTACCTTTACAAGTCTCGTCCTCACGGCTGCGATTAAGATTTTATATAACATGACATCAAATAAGATAAGTCACAAGGACATTAGCATGTCATATCAATACCTCTAAGAGATATTTAATAGATAGAGCATTTTAACTGAAGTTAAACAATTTGAATTTGTAGTCTCAAAAAATTAAAAGAATTCAAAAGTGATACTTTCTCAAGTCTCAGATATAAGCAAAACCAACATTTTGTTAAAACTCGTTTGATGTGCATGATATGATAAGAGAGAAGATACGATAATATGATAAGAGTTGAAAAATGATAGGATATAATAGTAACATAATAAACACTTATCATATCATATGTTTGGTGTTCACATAATAAAAAATAGGTCAAATACCTCACTGGGTCCTTTAAGTTTTACGTTTGTTTCACATAAGTCCTTTAAGTTTCTAAGGTTTCGGATAGATCCTTTAAGTTTCGAGTTTGTTTCGGATAGTTCCTTTAAGTTTATAAGGTTTCAGATAGGTCCTTTAAGTTTCGAGTTTGTTTCAGATAGGTCTTTTAACTTTGGCTTAACGGAGTTTGATAGAAAAGACCTATCTGAAACAAACTCGAAACTTAAAGGACCGATCCGAAACCTTATAAACTTAAAGGACCGATCCGAAACAAATTCGAAACTTAAATGACCTATCTGAAACCTTGAAAACTTAAAGGATCTATCTGAAACAAAACTTAAAACTTAAAGTAAAGGACCCGGGGAAGTATTTGCCCTAAAAATATATAATAACATTATTTTATATCATATGATATGATAGGAATTAAATCATATAACAAAGCATTACAATGATCAATTTCTAAAGGTATTAAAAAAAATCACAAACTATGCAATGACCATAAAAAAAATAAAAATTTATACAATTATTTTGTAACAATTTTTGAACAATTTTCTCTTTCATCATACTCACATTATATTCTTTTTATCTCTCCATTGCTTTTGACCAATAAGAAGACAAAAACACAAAGTGTCATAAAAGTTTTTTTTTTTGAAGAGGCTAAAATGAAATATATTACCACATAAAAGCGTTAATCCTCACACAAGGAGTGACGAGGAAAAACGGTAAGGTCTGTACAATATTTACAAAGGGAAACAAAACTGAAAAAGAGAAAACAAGAAAGGAGAATTAGCTTATGCCCAATATGGTGAACGGACTAAGCCACCAGCCATGCAAATTGAAGGGAAGAGTAATGTGCTTCGCCTTCAACCACATATAGGAGATGGACTTAATCCGATCAACCACCTGAAAAATGGGGCTAGCTTTGCCCTTAAACAACCTGCTGTTCCTTTCCTTTCAAATTTCCCAGACAATTGTGTGCCAAATAACCTGTAAAATTGAGCGCCGCTTCTTCCCTATCCCACCACTATAGCCAAACTGGTGAAAATGATCAGGCACATAAAAAAGGTTGGTCACCGAGACACCTATCCAACTATAAATCAAGTGCCAAACAGAACCAAAAATATTACAATGCAAAAATAAATGAGGAGACTCTTTTTTAAAAGTTGAATGGAAAGGCAACTCTTTTTTAAAAATGATATTCATACAACTATTTTATATTTTATGACAACTTTTTTGTTATATGCACATTATATTTTTAATTTATCTTCTTATAGTTTTGATTTTTGTGCTAATACTTATTTCTCTTTGTAAATTCATAATTGTCTAATAGGTTTCATGCAAATAATTGTTTAAATATCACTTTTTTCCTAAAAAAAGTGACTAGTTTACTCATATGAAATTCACAAACACGTCAAAGATATTTTGCTAATTGACACGTGTACTATGTGGTGTATAGAAGAGGCGTGGTGTATTAACACGTGTACGTTCAATTCAACAACAATCTTTGGTTTTTGAGAGAGCTCCTAATAATTGATTCATAATAATACAAGGTACAATGTGGTTTATATATTTTTCAAGGTCTAATCTTGATTGAATTATTGATCCATTCTCAACAAGTTATTTATGAGAAACCAGCGTTCAGACGAAAACAGAGTCGTACCTGTTTGTCTGTTTTGCTTTATTGTGCAAATTCCTATAAATTATGAACAATTTCTTATAAAATGTTGTTTTTATTAAAATTATAGCTATATATTTTTGTCCTTTTGTATTTTATTTTTGAAGAAGAAAATACCATATATTCTATTTATATATAGAAAAATAATACGTGTATAACTATTTTTTACAACTTTTATGATAATTTTCTCTTTTATACCAATATCATGTTTTTACTTTCTCTCTTTATTGTTTTGATTTTTGTATCAATACCTCTTTTTCTTTGTAAAATTATGATTGTCCTAAAAATTGTCAATCAAATGATTGTTCAAATAACACAACTATTGTATATAAGATAGATATTCATATAGTTACAACATCAAATCAAAATCAGATCAACACCCACTCATAAAATACATATTATTTAACGGGTTTCGCTAGAAGACACATTTTATGAAGGTGTTTTTTAACAAAGTTATAACTAAAAAGTGAAAATCACATCTTGAGGTGTGGGTTGCTAAAAGACACATTCATGGGTGGCTTATAACAAAACCCTTATTTAACTATTTCATCTATACATATTATTTAATTATGCACCCTTTCATACCTTTTTTTTGCCGGGGTTTGAACCTGAACTTTGCATATATTGTGCATTGTCTTTACCAACTGAATTAAATTAGGATATACTTTTTTAAACATGCCCTTTTATACCAGTTTTACTTATGTGTATATGTAAATATATATATCTTTTGCCAAATAGCATAGTGACTAGAACTCACATTTTTTGAGGTGAATAAATAGGATGTCCGGAGTTCAAACTCTAACCCCTACATATAACAATGCATAACTGATGAGTGTAAATATAATTTTATTCAGGCTTATGAATAAGGAAGCGTATCTAATTTTTTATTTTTTTTAGAGAAGCAAGTGTATCTCGCTATTTATTGGAATTGTCACTTGCTACTATTTTTTTTACAGGACGCTTGCTACATTTTTTGTATAGGCTTAAGAAACATTTTAATTTTTGAGATCGTGCAAATTTAACTTTCATTTATATTTCGATTTCGGCAGTTTATATTTTCTCCTTTTGTAATTTGTAGTCCCCTCAAATTTACATTGATGTGACATAGTTTATAAGGTTTTTTCGACGTTATTCTCTTCATGAATTTTGAGTAATTTATCTTTAATGACAATGACACCAATCAAATTTTCATAACCACCGTTGCCGTTGCTTTTCTTTAAAACTAAAAATGAATATTGAGCTTATGTTGGTGTTACCTACCGGAGGTTGCATAGCTAGAAAAGTTCTCTAGAGAATACAAGTCAAAGAATGACTGTGCTGGCATTACCAAAATAAATGAATAATGCTATTAGGTATTTTTTTTAAGGGAATGGTATATGATACATATTGTTTTTTAATCAATGATAGCTTATATATAACATTTACCTTTCTTAATTCAATGAGTGTTTTTATATACAATAAAACTGTGAAGAATTTACATTCAAAAAAGACAATACCTTAAAATATGGTGCGATGTTATTGAGATAAGAATGAAAATATGTTTGGACTTGGAGGAAGATGAGTTAACAAAATGTAGTAAAAAGATAGTAATAGACAAAGACTATTTAGGAAGAACAAAATTATTTATATTGATATTATAATACAACTTCTAATTTAAATAACTTTTTTCATTCTAAAATGACGTATAATTCGAGACATAATCCGTAAAAACTAAAATAACTGTTATAGGGTCACCGCAGCCATGGTATCTGAAAATCAGCATCATGTATAACTTTAGTATCAAGGTCTCTTATTGGACCAACTGAAACTCTGCAAAGAGGACAACTTGTATTGTTGTATTTGAAGCTAAACCAAGTATTCAAACAATCTTTGTGGAAGACATGTTCACACTTTAGGACTCTAATCTCTTCCTTTTCTTTCACTTTGCAGAGACACACAGCACAATCTACTTCTTCATCTTGGGATTGGGACACATATCTACATACCCTTTGCTGATGATGATAAGAACCTTGGAGCTTGCATAAGGGATAGCATAGATAGTTGGTAAATAAATTGAATATCCACTTGAGAAGAGTATGAAGATGAGTTGAGTATTTGATGAGCTTTCTTAAGGTATAGGAACTAGAAAATAAGTTTATTGCTAACGCGATTCTGATCAGAGGGCTCATCATATATATGGCTCTAGTTCTTGCTTTAGAATTGGGTTTGTGGATATATGGACTGGTTGTGTGTGTGTGTATATATAAACCAAAGATCTTCACTAACTTCGAAAAAACTTTGAAAAATTAATACTCAAAATGATGATCAATTCAAAGTTTGTTAAGCTTTCTATTTATAATTAATAATGAAGATAAGTTCAATAGCGCGTCACATATCTTACGACTTTTTTCTTTTTTTGATAGAACACATATCTTACTACTTATTAATTAAAATTATATTGTGAAGCATAGACTCAATAGCGGGTCAAATATCTTACTTAATTATTAGTTAACATTAAATTGTGGTCCACAAAATTATGCATGAGGAACACAACTAAAATATGTACGTCAGTCAGACCCGCAGCCCTCTTCTCCTCTCAATCCAATCTCTCTTTGGCCAAAGTAGCCACCCGCACCACCTCCAAACCAGATCTACTAGCGGTTTTTTGGCGGTTGGTCGGGTTGTTGGCTGTGTTTTCGTTCGATTATGGATGTGATGGTGGTTTCCGTCTTCTCTCCGGTGACTTTGGTTTAAACCGGCTTTGTTTTCATTTTTGGCGATTCTGTTTCGATTTGATGACACAAACACAACGACGGCGTGTGGTGGCTGGTTATGTGTTTGTTACAAATGAGATATGTCTTTGTTTGGCATATCTTTGTCGGCGGTGGGTTCTTTTCGACGGTTCTTCTGATATCTGGTTGGTTCTCGCGTTTTTGACAAAACCCGCATGAGTTGGTGTGATTCGACTCATATCTACACACTTTTGGCTTCTGAGTGTGTGGGTTATGTCGGATGGTGGCTCTATTTGACGGATGATTCAGATGATAGGCTAAAAATGGTCGTACAAACTTGCTGTCTAGTGTGTCAGTGAGTGGTTGGTGGGTGGATTCGCTACCATGTTGGCGGTCGGATTCATTGCCATTGGTAAAGGTTGGAGCTGAGACTTGTGCCTAGGTTGTGCTTGTATGATCGCGTGTTGTGGGCTAGAAATGGCTAATTAATTTGTTGTTAATCATCGCAGTAAACGGTTGGTGCGGATGGATTCGCTAATTACCGTGTTGGACTTGACATTGTATCCCAGTCATCCTGTGGTTATGTATCCCAGTCATCCTGTTGATTGACATTGGACTGTATGGACTCGAAAGAGTCGTTAATGCTTGTTGTCTTCGTTGTAGGGATTGATGGTACGTGAATCGATTTCGTGTTGACAATCGATTCATTCGCCAAACTTTAGACCCGCTTGGTAATAATTGTTTGTTAGAATTGTTTAGGGTTGGATCCACCTTGTGGATCTTTTTTGATGTTTTGCTCGTTACGGTTGTTGACTTGATCATGTATTATGTCCCCTCAGTTTTTATGTAATTTTTCTCTTTTTTTAATAATATATATGAGCAATTGACGACAAATTAGAGTGACATCATATATGTGCAATTGGCAACAAATTAGAGTATGATGCCAACTTAATTGAACACTATTCTTTTTGATGTTATTTTGCTCTAAACTTATAAAAAAAATTACATACAAAAATAAGCTCTGATACCATCAGCAATATGTTTTTGAGGTTAAATCTGCACTTTGTCATTTTCGAAAGAAATCCGCTTTTTGTCATGTAAATGAGAGAATTATGCCTTTTTATAGAAAAAAGTATAGTTGGGTTGGACTTTCATCATATTAGAACATATTTGCTTAAAAAAAAAATCATATTAGAACATACTTCAAAAATCACATAGCGTTAATAAAATGCTTATAGATTACTCAATAAAGAGAAATATGAATTTAGACTCTTTATTATCTTTTATTTTTATATTTGTAAAAGATTAAAGTATTTTTATTTTTGATATATGTTGTCATGGGACATTTATCAACTACTACTTGGTACAAAATATTTCAGGACACCAAAAATTCTCGCATCTATCTATTATAAAAATTAAAAAATTATATCTTTATGTAATTTTATCCTATTATTAGTAAGTGTTTGTCTTAATTTTTAAAGTGTACCATCTTGTGAACCAAACGAGTCGAACTAGATATAGTTCAAGTTCAACTCGATTAGTTGACGAACTTAATTTTCAGCTCAAGTTCGGCTCATTTGGTTCATGAATCAAGTTCAACGAATCAAATTATGAACTTTAATTGAGTTGGTTCGGTTTATTGTCAGCCCTAACAACAACTAACAACTTGCTAAAAAAACTCGGTGTATTCAGATGATTTAGAAATTTTAGAAAATTAAAGTTCAAAGCAATTTAAATGATTTAATTTTATAAAAAAAACTTAGTATAAATGATTCAATCAAATTCGTTTCATTTATAAATGTTTTGTTTCGAAAAAGTAATAAATAAATTTTTTTTTAATACTTTTGGGCTACTTTTATAAACTTTAAAACATCTGGATCAAATATGAAATATGAAAAATAGGAAGGAATTTGTAGTTTTTGAAGTTTTTCAGTGGCCAAATTTGAATTTTTTGAAATCGTAGTGGTCAATTTCAAAATTTATAGGGGTTAATTTGAAATTTTAAAAATATGGGGATCAGTTTTCAAAATATGGATTAATTTGGAAAATTTATAAGAACAAATTTTACATTCACATTTTATAAAGTAAGGAAGAAATTTCAAATTCCTATGAGAATGTTTGTTTGGATGGAGAAATGTTTTGAGGTAATGTAGTATTTTAAGAGAATTCAAATACATTTAGTTGAATTCCATTGTTTAGATGATAATTTGAAGAATTTTCAAAATGATGGAAATTTATGAAGTTTTTTGTTCATGTTGAATTTAGAGAATTTCAAATGACACCTAAAAGCTAAAAATTTCAAATTTATCCATTCTTATAAATTTTCAAACTGTCATTTGGTCCTCAAATTTTCCAAATTATCCCCGATAAATTTTTAAAATATTGTAAATTGACCCTTTTTTTGGAAATTATAAATTTACCCCTCATTTTTTCTCCAAAAATTATAAATTGACCACTCAAAATTTTTGAAATTTGAAAATTGACCCCAATTTTATTTTCAAATTTGGCCCAAAAAGTTTAAAATTTATATAAGTTGCCCAAAAATATGACAATGAAATTTTATACTACTACATCCAAACAAAAATATTTAGAAATGAATGCAATTTATTTGAATCATTTTAATTGTCTAGAATTCTAAATTCTTCAAAAAATTTCAATTACCTTACCTAAACACACTCTAAATTTCACATTCTCTAATTATTTTGGACAAAATACTTAAGAAATTCCCAACATTGTGAAAACTCTCCAAAATGACCATCCAAACAAATAAATTTAAATAGATTAATTTAAATTCTCTAAAAAAATTACATTACCTCCAAATATTCCCTCATACAAACACACTTTTAGACCTTGGCAGATTTTTCTGCTTAGTATCAAGCAATAATAACATGGAATAAACGGTCGCATGGATTCTAAAATTGTATGTATTTAAATATCTACGACTAAATCAATTACTATGATGTCAAATTTTTACCACGGTAGCATAATACTTTTTTATTTATATTCAATATTTACAGGATGAATAGGGAAACTATACAGCATATTAATCCTTAAAATGCAAGCAACAAATTGAATAGGATTTGCGTACACTTGGAAACAAGAAATCCTCAATAAATTGTGCCATCACTCCAAGATGATGGAATCAACAAGAGGCGTGTTGTATTGTAGCCAATTTATAGTGCATACTATTGAGAAGGGGATAGGAGAAGTATGACAGAAACCTAACCTGCAAGTATAGTCATCTTTACAATCCATGTCTGGTTCTGCTGAATCAGAAACAGTAGATTCAGTGGAGTCTGTTTCTGAAGAGCCGGATTCAGCATCATCCATGAAAGTTGATTCAGATTATACGTTTGATTAAGATTTTCTGGCAATTTTGATTCCAACATCCTGCAAGCCTCTTGTCTGAGGAGTCGCTTCAGAGAGATCTACTTCCACATCTCTCGCTACCTCCAAAGGAAAACAACCTCCAGCAATTTCATTTTCACAAGACATATATGATTTCAAATTTACATGTTTTTCATCATCATCATTTCCCTCAATTCCCTCTCAAGTTCAAGAGCATGAAGAATAGCATCTTCACGCCGGGCATATTTCTCTCTTTTCTTCAATCTTTTCAATATAATCATCAAATTCACAGCATCGGAATGCCTTCACACGCTTCGATTTCTCCAAATTGTACCAATCTCTGCAAAATAAATTATAAATCACCAAACAACATATAATTAAAAAAGACTGTTAATAATGCTAAAACTCTCCAAACACATGATCAAATAGAATTGTACACGGATTATGATAACTAAATTAGTTGCAAAGACGCAATTAATTAACGAGTATAATGTAAGAAATGCATGAAAACAGAGTAGTGAAGTTTACAACTGAAGAGAGAGAGAGAGAGAGTTACACGCTAGCGTCTTCTCTGCCGAGAAGCTTAACCGGAGTTCCGGAACGAGGAGAAGTGAGATGAGAAGTAGAGTGATCATCGGGTCCGATAATTTGACCCGGCCACCACGAGCCGTTTCTCCGGCGAACCCATACAATGGATCCAACGCCGCAATCCATGACCCGATTAGTGTAAAACTGTTTTTTAATCCAATTCTCTGGTTTTTCTTCTCCTCTTGCAGTTTGGGGTTGGGTCGTTGAACTGTGAATTTGGTCGGCGGTTATATTTGTCTTTTACCGTACAAAAACAATGTAGTAATGCATACATTTTATTTATTTAAATTAATATTTTAAAGTTATTAATTTAAGTTTTTTTGTGGTGGCGGGTTTGAACCCCAGACCTTGCATATATTATGCATTGTTCGTACCAATTGAACTATGCTCGACTAATTTAAGTTTGATTTATCTAAAAAAGTTTGATTTAATTTGACAAATTTAATTTCTATACATTTTTCTTATACATGTATTCAATTAAATCCCCGTACATATGTAAAAAAAGTCTTATATACTCTCTAATTTATTTAAACAAATATAAATTTGATTTGCTCATATATACGTCGCTATAAAGAGTTTTTGCATTTTTTTAGATGATAAGATAAAAAGTTTTTACATGATTCATTTAATCATAAATTTAAATTTAAAAATATTTTACTTTTATGGAAGTTATTACTTTTAAAGTCACGTAAATATTTAGGTTTTTGAAATATTACTAATATTTTTTAAAGTTTTTTTCTTAAGGAATTTTTTAAAGTTTTTGTCCTACTATTATAATTACATGATATTGTCTTCGTAACTTAACTCAATTGGTATAAACAATGCATAATATATGTAAGGTCCGGAGTTCGAACCCGGCCACCACCAAAAAATAATTACATGATATTTATTTACTTTTTGAATAAATGGCATAAAATGAGTTGGCATATTTTGTAATGATATAATGGAGCCAAGCTCCCTAAAAAAAGTGGGGGAAATCATGTTAGGCTGATTTCCACATCTTTTTATATAAAAAAATAAAAAAAACTTTTTAATCAATATTTTTTAAAGGTCCCTTATACTAAAATAAATATATATAATTATTTCATTCAAAAAAATATGTGATCTATTGGAGTAAAAAAAAATAGATTGGTTCCATTCACATTATCATCAATGAATAGCTTGAATCCAATTCACGAACGGTTATATTTTGCATAGATGGATTTGATGGAATGTCAATATGATCAATTAATCTATCTATAATATAATCCACAAGTTAGATCCATTAATGGTCTCATTATGCTCCCATAATACCCACCTTCATGAATTTGGAATCTCTGTTACTGGTGATTGTGTCCTCATTATGAGTTGTGTTTCTTAATGTCTGGCTGTTCCATCTCTTATGCCAATAATCCATTAAATACATCAACTTTATAAATACATCAACTTTAGTTTATGGTGTCTGCAAAAATTGTGTTCGAGCTTTTGCACCTACATATTTTCCATCAGTAATTTAGTCCTAGCTTTTTTTTTTTTTTTTTGAAAAGGCAAAACTTATTAAACAAACTAAACCAAGCACAAAGTGTGCAAGGCTTAGATCAACACCAATACGTACAAGTTTATAATCACACATGCTGAGATTTTTACAACTGACAGCAACCTATAATCCAATTCATACTAGACATTCCATTCAAAGTGACAGATTTGCTCTATATTATCATATTTGCGGCCGAGTACCATTCATCACAAATTGATACCCCTCCCAACACCTATATTGCCAATGTAACCCAAAACCCAATCGTCCGATTTAAACTTCACTAGACTTGCTATCTGTAACACTGAGGTGCTCACTTTTTTACTGTACACTTGCTGTGAATCACTGATTGCAGCAGCAAGGGACACAATATTAGGTCCCCTCCAACCTATAGACAACAGATACAAACTGCAGACACTCCATAAACCAGAACAACATAGTAGAATTTTGACTATCAGACAACAGCACCTCCGCTATAATTCGGGTTCAGCCCCAAACATTATAGTGGTTCATCATTCCACTCCGAAATATTTTAGTCCTAGCTGATAACTAAAGTGACACATTAAACAAATAATGTCCCATCCCCTTAGATACTTTGATAGCTTGATGCAAATTACAAATCACGCTGTATTTTGGTAGCTTCTCATAAAGATGCAATATGGACTCCTTAATTCATTAGAAACAAAGTTGTATCATACAAAATGAGAATAAACGCAATGTACTCTTTCATACAAGTTATATTAAAGGAAACCTTGAATTGTCAGGATCAGAAAACAAATTTATAGGACAAAACCAAAGGTCATCAATAAATGAGGTCCAATAGAAACTAAATGATTCATGAAGCTCCCAAAAAACAAAAGACACTTGTTCATACAGAAACAAGCGCGCCCACAATTGGCAGAGTATAAGATTTGTACATTACAATCTGGCTTTAAAATTGGAGACTACCAGCTAGATGAATCTCATGGATCTCAAATGAAGAGTTCATGTGATAGACCAAATGCTTGTCAAATCAAACAACATGTGTCGGTAAAGTTAGCCAAACTGTTTTTTTCAGTCATTTGCCTGACATCCAAAAGAAAGGTTCACAAAGAAGGCATTGTAACTTGTCAGGCAGTACGAGAACTCTTCACTGCCCTTTATCTAGAAGTTGAGAATTCGCGTTAGGTTGGTGCTTCTCCACCTTATCTTCATTTGATGATTTATCATCCTAAAGGTGGAAAAAGTAACACCATCAATTGTCACTGCCAAATCAATCATATCAAGAAAGTTTACAACAGGTATAAAAAAAAGAAGCAAACGAACAATAGTTGAATATGAAATATTCAAAAATTTGACAGTTACTAAACAATCAATCATTTTGCAATATGATCAATATTTGATGTGAAACAAAAATCAGTTGGCATAAGTACCTATTCCATTATTACGAAAATGCAACTATGCAGTAAGAAATTTAGACGGGAACTCATTATTTCCTTTGCCAAAGATCAATCACAAATTATGGTCGGACTTACCTTATCACAAACACCAAATAACTAAATGAAAGCATCTAAGTATTTGCACATAAATTCATCTAGCACTGATATTTTGAAAAACTTATTGACTACCATGCATATTTTGAACAAGTGTTTATCGATCTCAATCTAATAAACAGTTTTCCAAATAAACTCCAGGCAGTAGGCATATTTCAAAAGTACCACTCAACAAAATAAAGGGAAACTCAAAAGTAACTACAACGGAGAGTGCCTAAATTATGCTTTTATTTTAAAATTGGATTAGCATGACTTGCACGCAAAGCAACATGAGGCCAACTACCCAATAAAGCAAATATAAATTTCGCTTCTTTAGTGGTTTGGAGTTTACTTTGCTTCATATTTTTGACCGGCAGTTCTTCTCGTTAAGAAGAGTTAATTGACTAAGCAAATCACCAATGATTTATATAGAAAATCGCATAGCAAATCCAAAATCTACTATAAAGAATAATATATGTTAGTTTGGATAAACTCTTCAAGAAAATCACTGATATTATGAAGAAGCGTTAGATTGGAAAGGACCAATCATATAAAACAAAGGTAACTCAAAATTAACTGCAATGAAAATGTCTATACTATGTAGCACAATTTGCAATAAACTAAAAGAATGATGTATGTTAGATTGGAATAACTACCTGGTCAAGCTTACAAGCACCCGGATACTTTGTTGTGATGTTAACTTTTGCAGATGGCAAGTTTTGAAGCAAGAATTTAACTATTCCGTCTGGTATGGGAGGTGGTACCAATTTTATTTCCATCGACTTCAAGTTACACAAAGAATGGAGCTTAACCTTTAGTAAATCAGGAACTAAGGAGAGAATCTAAACAATGAATAATGAGAGTGAAATAAGATCAGTTATGCATATCAATTGATTTTAAACAGATACATGAAATAATATACAGAATCTTAACAAGAAGGTAAAATTAAAGTCTCGGAACATGCCAATGTACCTGAAGAGTAGTTGAAGAGAATGTCAATGAATTTACATTGACAAGGCCTTGCAGCCAACTCAATAGAACCGTGGGAGGATCGCCCCAGTGTAAATGTGGGTCTGCAGTAATATTTACGCGTTTCACAGAAGAAAAACCGCTTCCACATATTTTCTGATACGGAATGCCAGTGAAAGTAAAGGTACAAAGACTCGGAGCAGATAACTCAATTTTGGCAAAAGCGGATGACTTATTATGCATAGCAAAATTGACAAGTGTCTCACTTAATATATTTAGGATCCGTGCATCCTTAACCGTACACTCACGAATTACCAAACTATTCAACCTGCCAAAGGCCGAAAAGGGCTCTGCATAATCATTTCCATCACTGCTAAAGGCGAAACTCATGAGAACCAAATTGGTCAATACCGACAAATTCAACGATTTTGGAAATACCGTTTTTTCATTGTCATAACGACCTTTAGGGTAAACTGAAAGCTTAAGAGATGTAAGAAACTGACACGAAGAAACATATGAGAAAATGAGAGCACTATCAGCACACACAGAGATTCCTAATTCAAGAGTATTATGGGAGCAAACATATTTTAAAATCTTTTGAAGGAGATACGCTTCTATCGAACCAGGACGGTGAAGATCAAGAGCTAGCAGTGCAGTCGAGGTATCATGAAGAATCAAAATCTTAAACACGAATTTGGAAAATTGTTTAAGAGTGGGAAATGTTGAAGCTTGCAAAATAAGAGTTGGGATATGTTTCCAGAGATGTTCATATCTCTTGGACAAAATGCAAGTTTGAACGACGTGTTTGGCATTCAAAAAAGTTGTGGCTGTTGAAACTCTATCAGGTATAAAATATATTTCAGATGTTTTATTTGTGCCTGAGATAAATCAAAGTCTTTTGAGTGTTGGACAAATGATGGAGAAAAATTATTCTTTGCATTTTAAGGATATGAAATGCACTATTTTTGATCCTTTTGGATCTAAATTAATGATTGTTGAAATGAGAGGAAAAAGCTTTCCAATGGAGTGGAAAAAGACATCCTTGCGTGTTTTTCCAAGTAGAGTTGATGCAAATTTTTCAGCTCAAAAGGGGAACTTTGAATGGCGATTATGCTAGATGTGTAATAGCCCGATTTCCACTAGATTTGTCTTAATATTTATTTATGTGTGTTTCTATGTGCTTATATGTGATTAATTGCCTCTGTGTGTATTTTGGGTTAGGATTAGTGTATTTCGGTGTGGAAGGGTATTATGGTCATTTTAAACTCAGGGGTATTTTGATCATTTTGGGAGCAGGGGTAAACTAGTAATTTCATGGTGAAGGTTATTTTTAGTGTTTCAAGTGAGAACCATTATTTTTACTAAGTTACTATTCGGTAGTGGTAATTAGTTTTGAACCAGTAATTATTCGATAACTTTTAACCGTTAGTGGATAGAAACTTTGGGAGTTAGTTTATAAGTGTTGTGAGCCCATTAAGACATTAAGTGGGTTAAGCCCAATTGTGTAGAGACTATATAAGTATTAGTCATTAAAGAAAATAGGGTTGTATAATCATTTTACAAGTTTAAGAAGAGGTAGAAAGAGAAAAGGGGCAAGAGGAAGAAAGAAGGGTTAGAGAGGAAGATTGAAGAACCCATAAGAGTTCAATTGAAGCTCGAGCTAGGTTTGCTGCTTATTGTGGTAAGGGGGTTAGATTTCAATCACAATCTCTTAGTTTAATTTCTTCTCTAATTCTATGCATAAGTGCTTAATTGTGAAAAGTGATTATTGTGATTTTAATTGGTGAAATTCGTGCTTATATTTAGATACAATGTTTGGGTATATGAATTTGAAGATAATCAAGTTGTTAATGTTGAATTTTACATGCTTATGATGTATATACATGTATACTTGTGTTTTACCTAAAATTGATGAAGAATGAATTGTTGTTGATGGATTGTTGATGAATTCATGTTTGATTGATGTTGTTGTTGTTATGAGGTGTTGTTGTTGATGATTCATACCTTGGGTGTACATAATTACGGATTTGTGCTATGAATTGAGTTGTTGTTGAGGGTTTTTGTAAAAATGGGTTGAATTGATAAATTGTGTTGAAATGATATTTGATTTCATGTTTGATGTGTTTTTGAAAGCCCTTTTGAGTTCATGAACCTGTAAACAATCTTTGGAAACATATTTGGGTGTTGGAAATCAAAATTAGGAGTTTTGGGTGAAAAAGGGTTGGAACCCGAAAGTTTTTCTGCAGAACTGATGATTGTTCGCTTAAGCGAACAATAAGCGAGCTGTAAGCGAACAACCACATAGAGTTTCTGGAACTCAGTCGCTCAAGCGAACGGAAAGCGAACGGTAAGCGAACAACTACTGCAAGCTACTGGAACTTGTGATTTTCGTTCTGGGCTTTCGGGGACCAATCCGAGCTTTGTAAAACACTTCTTTCAACTTGTTTAATCACTGTTTAGGATCTTAAACCTACTGGAACATCTCCTAGGTGGGATTGGACTTGATCTTGTGATTTTGAACTTAACTTTGAAAATTGTCCAAGAACGCCGATTTTTCCGAAACTTGTTTGCGCAAGGGAATGGAGTAGGATTAAGGTTGTACACTGATTATGTGATTTCTAAAAATGGTTGTGATTGGTTTCATTGAGCTTTAACTTGTTTTGTTTTGAAAATGAAATTCTTTTGGAAAAGTGATAGAGAGAGATGAAATTGTGATTTTGATGATTTTGTCGAAGTTGGCCAATGAGACACACATGTGTACTCTACTGCACTCATATGTGATCTAAGTCTATACATAGTTGAAGCATTGGACCTTGTTTAGTTGGTTTTGATTTATTTTGTTTCAATTATGTTAAAGTTGCAAAACGAGAGACGAACTTTGTCGAAAATGATCTTTAAAACCAAATACTTGGCAAATATTTTGTGGAATAGTTTGATATGATTATATGAAGATATGTGAATGATTGCTAGGTGTTGAATATGATGTTTATCATAGTGTGGTGTATTTTCTCCCTTACTTGGAATGTGAGAAATCGTATGTTGTTATTGAATTACGTGGAGAAGTTGATATGGTTGGTGAATACATATATGTTAATTGATTGTGATTTTGTTGGTGATTGCATATATGCTAAGTGAATGATGATGTGGTGATGGCTCTTAATTGAATTATGACTTGATTGATTGTGTGGACGTAAATGCTTGATAATGCAATTGTTGTTGAGGTGATCAATATAAATGGAGGTTATCCTTTATATTGTTGTTGAATATTATGAGGTGATTTTGCATTGTCGAGTCTTTACTTGTATGTCCATGCATCATAGTCATGTTGAGTCTTGATGTTGTAAAGGAGGGTTACTCTTTTACTTCGGTGATAATGTAAGACGGGTGTAAAATCTTACATATGATGTTTTTGTTGCATCATGGGTGACAATCTTGAGGTGATTTGGTACCACATGCATGTATGTGTCGAGTATAGGCGCATATCATATTGGCATAAGTCTTAATTGTTGCATTTGAATGATGAATGTTGATGGTAAGTGCGTTTGATGGATACATGCTTGTGATATTTGGAATTGTTGTGCGAAAGTGTATTACTCATGTTAATTATTTGAGACTTGATTTGATTCATTTATGTCAAACTATTTATGTTGATTATGATTGATGTGAAGCTTACCCCCAATGGTTTTGACCGCCTACCTGTTTGTATGAATGGGTAGACGGAATGTAGGAGTAGTTTGCTTGGTGAGTGCTTGGATAACGGGAGCTATCTCCGTTATCGTTTTCTCTTGAGTCGTAGAGTAGGCTCTGATCTAGGATGTTTGTCTTTATGAGTATTCTAGATTGGTTATGCTGGATTTATGTTGTTGAGTTTTTGCCCATATGTCGGGACTTAGAGATTTTTATGATGATGTATATTGATCTTATGACATGTATATTTTGGAGATGTATGACTTATATCCGCTGCGACTGTTGAGGAATTTATATATGCATGTTATTTGAATTTGATGTGAAGACGTGACGTCTATTTCTTGAATATTTATATTATTCGCGTGTATTATCGCTTTAATAGAAATAGGGCGTTACAAGATGCAATATTGCTATGTTAGAGACTGCGAGGTATATTGAAGCTGCTAATTCTGAGGGATATAAAGTTACCAAGCAGGAGGAGAAAAAGATTATTAAGAAGGATGTTGGTTGTAATGTTGTTGATGCCTCAATGTATGATTTGTGTGTTTTTCAAAATAAAAGTGGCGACGATGTCAAGACTACATCTGATTCTGTTTTTTCATTTGGTCGTGTTGTGTCCATTTGGAGTTCGAAGAAGCAAGAAGGGATCACCCAATCATCAACTAAAGCTCAATGTGTTTCCGCCGCAACAGATACATAAATTTGGCCAATGAAGTTTTATCAGATGAAGGTTGGAAAGATGAGATCAATGCTTGGAATTTTTTCAAGAAAAATATCAAGGAGGAGTGTTGGAGATTGATATTTTTCTGGTTTAATAATTAATTGTGTTGTTGTTTTCTGTCATAATTAAAGTGTTGCTTGTTTAAGTTTAAGTGTCATGATTAGATTGTGCTTATTTGGTAAGTAAAGCAGTCCTAGGTAATGATGCCTAGTATTGTTAGGTAATGATGGCTAGTGCTTAAGAGTAGATTTAGTGCAAATTTTATGTTCAGTCTTACAAGCAAGCTTATGGCTTGACTCTATATATTTGTAGTGTATGCTTAAGTTTAATGTATCAAAGTATCTTAACTTTTAGTACTTTGTTCACAAAACATTGTTGTCTTCTCTAACTTTTCGGTTTTTTTCTTCTTTCTTCTCCACCATTTTTTAACCTTAATTTTCTGTCTTGAGCTTATTGCTTCTGCTGCCTTTGCAAAAGCTAACAAAAAACGACAAAATGCGAAGTAGAAGGCAATTTGGTAAGTCGCTTATCCTGCCTTCACTTTCTTTGTCTTCTTCCTCAGAGTGCCTTAGTTTCTTCATCTTTTCTAGAACAAGAATTCAAGAAAAGCAAATGAGTAATTATGAAGCCAAAGGGAAAAACTATAAAGAATTTTGAAGTTTCATAATTACCTTGCTGGTCTTGGAAGAATGGAATGAAATTCAGCAAGAACTCACAAAAAATGGATTGCAATGATTTTCAGGGAAAACGAATTTGATGAGCGAATAGTTTCTTTTTAGCAAGACGAGGAGGGAATAAATTGGTGCCAACCGTGATTTCAAAGGAGGGAGGGAGTATGCGTTTTTATATTTTTCTCATTGATTATTGTTTTAATTTTTTCCATTTTAATCTTTTTTTTTACCAATGATTTTAAATCTTTTAATTTTTTTTTACAGGAAATCTTTTAAATTTTAAATAATATGATTGGGTGGCAAAAGCACATTTCTCTTTTTTCATTTTATATTTTCGCCCTTTTCATGTTTCCTGTAAAAATAGGGCAAATGTCTTATATAGATTCAAGTTTGTCCATTTTATAGTAAGAACGATATTTGCTGCCATAAGTTGAGTAGGAAAAGAACCACTTTCTAACCAGGTAACACTAACTTGGAATAATTTTACCCCACGTAAATGGAAAAGCACCGCTATCTAACCATCGCCTTCTTCAACCTTCGCAATATCTCGAAGTCTGAACCCTTTTCCCCATCCCCCATGACCACATGTTCAAACCCATCTTCGAGTAACAAAGAATTCTCAAATTAGTACTTTATTGTGAACCCTCTTCTAGTGTCATCTTGTAGTTTAGCAGTACCGGGTAGCGATGTGATCTACCTTGTCCTTCTGTTGATGTCTTGTTACTTTTGTTATTTGGTTTGACATCCATATCAACATCCATGAATGACCACCTCCACTTAAATATGAAGGCAAATATTCATATCTTCATCACCATTAAAGCTTAATGTTGGGTACATAGGGGAGTCAGGGGGATCGTCCACATTGAGGCAACAACAACTGCACAAGTGACAGAGACGCCACACTCTTACCTAAAATCTTAAGGCAGTAGGTTCGTGGGTCCTTTCACTTATAAAGTGTCAACTTTTACTTTTCTATCCGATGTGGGACATAATTACCCACACTTCACACAACATTTTCCCTCAAGTGTGAGTCCATCAATTCATCATGCTCCCCCCTCAAGCAGAAGCTCTTACTTGCTTGTATCGTCGTTGTTGCTTTCTCCGCAAACGGACCGACATAAGGAGCTTGTACCGTCGTTGATGCTTTTTGCGCAACAGACCGGCTGCCTCGGTCGTACCCTTCGTCAAATTGAGGCGTTGATACCACTGTCGGGTCACTAAAGGGAGCCAGGGGAACATCTACATTGAGGCCAGATCAACCGCATAAGTGAGAGAGACGCCACACTATTACTCATTGCCTTAAGGTTTTGGGTAAGAGTGTGGCGTCTCTCTCACTTGTGCGGTTGCTCTGGCCTCAATGTGGACGTTCCCCCTAACTCCCCTCAATGACCCAACACTTCATTACCAACAACCTCAATATCATTAACAACCTTGTTAACCTCTTGAGCTTTATTACCAATAATTTCAACGTCATTAACAACATCATCTCACTCATGAACTTCGATAGGAACAATGTTAATGAACAACCTCTTGTTATTTAATAAATTATGTGATCGTTTCTATTAGATATTCAAAATACATATAAACAACTATTTTATGATAATTTTGTGACAGCTTTCTTATTCTCTTCACTTTTTTCGATTAAAAAGAAGAAGGTAGAGAATAAGAACACAATAAAAAATAAGAAAAAAAATTGTCCAAAAATTGTTTAAAATATAATTTCTCAAAGAAATTTATATGGGTCCCGCTGCAAACTCATTTCCAAAGTGCGAAGTGTTCAAAAGTCAAAACACTCTTGTTCATTTGTTTTACTAACCAAACCAACTACACTATCACATTCATTTCATTCACAAATTACTCCCACTTCTTCACTTCACATGTTATTCTCATACTCCTCACTAATTCATTGATTTCCATTTTCTCCTATGCAATGAATCGCTTAAAGCATGGTTGGCGCTACCTATCCAAATCCAACATCAACAACCTTCTCGATTCTCACCCAAACGTTCTTCAAACCAAGCGTTTCGGAACCGAAGCGCATCAACAATTGAATAGGGACTTTTTCGTCAAACTTTGGGTTTCCGATGGCAAAACCCAAAACCCTAGAGCTAGAAAATCGATCAAATGTCGAGGTCTTGATCTTGATCCTAGATGGTTTTCTGCTTCACCTGTTCATGCTGCTACTGCTGCTGCTGTCACTAGTAAACCTAAACCGGTTTTGAAGCAACCTCCTATCAGTCAATCTGTTTCCGAATTTTCGAAGCCGGAATCTCCTGAAGAGGTGAAATTTGTGTCCTCAGTAATTTGTTTTTTCTTGTTTTATATCATTGATATGTTATATATTGATGTGGAATTTTAGCTTAGGGTTTTGCAATGTGTGAGGGATTTCAGAAAAATAAAGGGGATAGGATTAGTAGCTGTTGTTTCAGCTTAATTAGTTTAAGTACAATTATTTTACATATGCATTTAATGGTGTGTTGCCATGTCAATTGATGAATATGACAACACATGAGTTGTCATGTTCAATAATTGACATGACAATCATTGGATGCATGGTTATGGTGTTAGATCAGAGGCTAATCATTGTGCCATGATCAGAGGCTAATCACATTCCTTAATCATGGCTTACAATTAAACTGTAATCATAGATGAGAGTTTAATTGTAAGCCATGATTAAAGACTATGGACTAGCTTGGATTAACTTCTAGGTTTTGGGAGTTTTTCGTTTAAATTAAGTTTATGATTCTTCACTTGATAAAAATCCTTATAAGGTTATGAGTGTTTTTACATTAGTTAAACAGAGGGCTTTTGAAAAATAGAGATATAGAAACTGAATTTTAATATTTATTTAGTTATTCTAATATTTCATTTTCCATATTCACTTGTTGAGAAGGTTATCTAAATCCTTCGTTTGAAATTTAACATGGAGATGTTCTGCTTTCCCCCCTTATTGATCTTGTTAGGCCAAGGTAGCACCTCTACTTGCCAGGTCCAACTTACTAATTACCAGAGATATCGAGTGGGCAAATCTTGTATTGGGATTTGAACAGGTGATCCTCTTTATTCTTTGATGGCTGGTTCCTTTAGTTATATTATATTTGTCACATAAGTAACTTATATGATAGTCTAGTTCATTTATCATTCTCATTACATATGATGGATAATCTGTATGCTGAGGCTGCAGGAGAAGCTCCAGCATCTTCTAACATAATTCTTATTCTTGACTTTTGTTCATAATTTCATGTCTAATTTTGTGACTGGTTGTATATTTTAGGAAAATCGTTATGGCATTGTAGATGCATGCTACCCACAGTCGGTCAGTGATAACCCTCATTTTCTGTTTACTACTACGTAATACCATCTACTTATAATTTCCATGCATAGCTCGTAATACTGATGGTCGACCTTGTTATGATGCAGCCTGTAGGCTTAATTCGTGAACAGAGCAACCTCATTACCAGACAGGTATTCAATTCAATAATTTAATCTTCACTACCTTTGATTGCTCATTCTATACAATGTTTCATTCAGAGGAAGCAAAGCTTCATGCGTTGGCTACCTCAAAAAATATTTATTTATTTGAATTAGTTAGTATATTTTGTAATTAGCTAACCCAATAATATATATTTTAGCTACCCCAAATGAGTTTATTTTTTAAAAACTATTGGAAATAGGAATCCAAAATATATCCACTTTTTGGATAGATGCATTTCGTCTCATTTTGACACCTACAATCTCTTAAGCAACTATAAAGCAAGCTTAGTTAATGATAAAAATTGTCAAGACAATACTCTATATTTTATTGTATTTTTAGATTTGGCCCCCTCGTAAAAAAAATGGCTAGCTTTGCCACCGGTTTCATCTATGATCGTCATGAAAAGAAATTATAAATATTGTCCATTTCGCCATCTTTTTGCAATCCAACAAAAACTTCGATGCTTGCTTTTTGATAGATAGAAACATTTTCATTGTATTATTCATTTTGTATCACTCCATACACGTAGACTGTTCTTTTTCCTATGAGAAATTAAGGAGAAGCTAATACTTTAAAAGTAGAGGATGACACATCTAGTTTAACATTTTCCTTGGGGAAAAGAGACTACGAGGACAGGGATGTGTATATATATATAGCAACTAATCAATACTGAGGTCCCTCATTAGTAGTGTGTCATAAGGATTCAGAAAAGACAATAGATAAACTTGTCCCCAAAATTTCCCAAGCTAATTGGTGTTCCCCACTTTCATTCACACTCTCATCTCAAGGCCCTTTCTTTTGCTGCCTTGCAGATCTATTTTTTTTTTCAAAATCAACTTTATTGTTTAACCTTCTGTGGCTTTTGCATCAGCCATGAAATTCATTTCGCATGAGAGGTTAAATTCTAATATGGAGCGCATGATAATCATTTTAATTCCTTTCATGTCAGCCATGGAATTTGATCAGAGCTTCAAGAATGATGTATAGAGATTTATCTCTCAACTGCTTTAGTAACAAACTCTGTTCTCAAACTCAGTTCGGGAAAAATGAGCTAGGGGCCATCCACCCTGTTTCTTTGGAGGACAGATAGAGAAGGCGAAAACAATAACTTTAGAGCTTTTTTTTTTATTTCTTTCTCTAGCCAGAGTTTCATGGTGTTAAAATAAGGGTAGGCAAGTGTTTTTGCAAAACTAAAGGGGGTGTGAGTGACATTTGGATAGACTTAAAGGGAGGCGGGTTTAATTATCGTACATTATAATATCCCAAAGTAAAAAATCTCTTTACAACACACAGTTACTGACACCCACTCTAATCTTCAACAAAATGTCTGCAACCACGTCTTAAGAACTAAATAGATTGGATTTTTTTTGTCTTTTCTAGGTTTTGAATTGGTCATCTTATTTGCTAACTTTTTAGATGGGTGCCATCTACTTGGCGTCTATTAGTTAGCCCCCTTCTAAGAAAAATAGGCGACCACACGCGGAAAAATTGTACAGTTATTTTCTGCCATTTTTTCCCTGCACTCGTGGAATCTTGCGCAGGATATTAACCAGTTGGTATAAAGAGGGAAAAATATGTACAAGTTGGATAGTAGCAATTCAGATTTGGGCACCTTGTGCAATGGCCAAGGCGCGATGTATTTAATTCAGTGGTGAATTCAGCAATGGTTTCATGACTTATGCTGTATATCTTGGTTTGCAAATCTTGATTTGATCCTTTTCCTTTTATTTCATTCCATTTTTTCCTTTCTTGCTGCAGTTGCTTCGTCTAAGGAGGCCTTTTGTTGCACACATAACTGATGCTATGGGGAATGAGCTCTTTAGGGTGAGAAAAATATATTTTTTGTACTGCTGTTTTAATACATGGCTATCATCAGGATTTGCAGTAGTGTCATAAGTAGAGCATCTGTCTTTAACTAATTTCTTCTTTAGCTTGAGTTAAGAATATTCTTTTGTGGTGTTAGGTCCGTAGACCCTTTTGGTGGATAACAAGCTCAATTTATGCGGAAATTGATGGTAAGGTATGCCATTTTTATAAAATATTGTACACTACATTGTTGTTGCATTATTACGTTGTTTATGAGTAATTTGGCTTTTAATTATGTAAAATCCTCTCTTTAGGAAATTGGAGTAGTTCACAGGCGGTGGCATCTCTGGAGAAGAATCTATGATTTGTACCTCGGGTAATATCAAGACAATATGTTTTGAGTTGCAGCTATTTTAATTAATTATGGATATAACATGCTTCTACTTTTATAGTCCATGTAATATACTCTCTTTTATGTGCTTTAGTCCCTAATTTTTTGTGTTTCAAATTGGTCCCAGTAGTATGAATATTTTTTGTTTTATTTTAGTTCTTCCTTTGTTTTAGCCCCTTATAATATATTTCTGTTTCTGTTTTAGCTCCATAGTATTTGGTTTATGACCGTGTTCCATTAGTGTCTGCATGAATAAAGGCTCAAACATAAAAAATACATATTTAATAGACTAAAACAAAAATGAAAGTATATTATATGAACTGAAACAAAACACTAAGGGCTAAAATGAATCAAAATAACTACAAGAGCCATTTCAAAACCAGAAAAAAAATAAACCTAGAGATTGAAACAAAAAAAATGAATATATATTAGAGACAAATAACATATTCAAGCCATTAATTGCACACATTGTAACTTGCTTTGTTGCCCTTTTTTATCTCTTAGACCTGAATATTTTATTTGGGAAATTTTAATGTGTTCAAAAGCCAAGTTATTATATGAAAATTTCAGTGTACTATCTTTGCCACATTAAAACTCTTAACATGTCGCGATAATTTTTTTCTTGAGCCAATGTTTATGCGTGCTTCTTACTTATTTTATTGGTTTTATTTGGATTACTTTTACCAAAAAATTAAATAAGTTTGTCTCTTGCATGAAATGCAAGTCTCATAGAATAAGATTTGCAGGAATCAGCAATTTGCGGTGGTTGAGAATCCTGGCTTGTGGAATTGGACATTCACCTTGAAAGATGCTGATGGTGAGGTGCTTGCTCAAATAGACCGTGATTGGAGGGGTTTTGGCTTTGAGGTTGAATTTTTGCATTCAGTTTTCTATTTTATATATAAATATAAAGAACTTTTGCTATTATTCTCTTTCTTCAACATAATTGCTAGTTGTTCATTACTGTTATTCTCTTCTGCTATTGTAATTTTTTTTCTAAACATACAAAATAAATTTTCCTTGTCAAAATTTGTAACTGCATTATCGGGATTTCCATTGTTTTGCTCTCCAAAATTAATCCAAATTTGTTAATTCTATCAAATTAACTGGTTATTAACAGTGTGAGGATTAAAGAATTTTATACTTCGATGTCTTCTGGGGGATTGATCTAATCAATGGTTTTCATTAGGATTCAAAGGTTCAGTTACATTGTTTTAGATAAATCAGTACCATTTCTCTTATGATATGGGGGGTAAAAAGAGAGAGGGTGGGCATCCATGCCACAGTCTAAGGTATTGCAACAACCTTGTTTAATTTTGTTATGTCTGTACAGTTAGTCTCATTCAAACTGCTGCCTTGTAGCATATTTGGATGAGTGATGGTAGAATCTGGAATAACATTTGAAAATGTAAATATGGATTAGAGTCGTGTATGTTTGGCAAGTCTGTACAAAAATTATTTTGCATTAAAATCATGTTTTGTTTTTTGAAAAGGTTAAACCATGTTTTGTTACTCAAAAACAAGCTACAGAATGTCATACTGAAGATAAATCCCATACGACATACTTCGGCAAAAACATTTGCATAATTTATGATTACATTACGACTTAAACTATACTTAAACACCTATGAATATTTGTATATCTTTAAGTGATTTTTATCAATACTGTCTGAACAGTATTCAGAATTTTAGAACACTTTTCAAACATAAATCAATATATTCAAACACACTTTTGACTAAAATCAATTTTGCAAAATTATAATCATTCAAAATCAATTTTACATTGCTAAAAAAAAACAATTTTTCAAACTCTAATCCAAGTACAACCTTAAACTACTGTGATCAGGTATAGTATCCAGGGGTTAGGATTTGTTTAGACGCATGATTTACCCCATATAAAGGGAGTTTCAAAACTTTAAGGGGTTAGTTCGGATTTGTTCTTAAATAAGTTCTCCTGCCGTATTCCCTGGCTCTAAAGCAAAGATAGCCCCCTCTATTGGCTGTGTACCAGATATTCTTGTCTCTTGTTTCTTATTTCTTTAGTACTACACCTTGAACTCTGTGTCTCATATCCTATTGCTGTACTGCTTGTCTAACCATTGTTGCTGAGTCATTTTACTGAGCAGAGTAGAAGGATTTCATGTTCATTTATTCAGACTTTTTATCTTGTGCATTGAATTTCAAGCTTGAGTAATGATATGCATGATTTTCATGAAATGTGCAGATTCTAACTGATGCTGGTCAGTATGTGATTCGATTTGGAAATTCTGATCCCAGTTCCAAGATTGGCCTTGCTAATGCGGTCAGAATCCCCTATCTTTTAGAAGAAGAGAAAAGCTCTCCTTATCTTGGTAACTAATTGATAGGTTGTTCTTTCTGCAGATTGAAGACCTTGAAGTCAAACGCCCACTGACCCTTGCCGAGAGAGCAGTTGCTGTAGCTCTTGCAATATCACTAGATAATGACTACTTCTCAAGACATGGAGGCTGGTAAGTTTTAGCATGACAGCGTTTTATGTAAATAGAGTCTTGAGAAACTTTTGACCTAGGACGTCATGTACATTCTTTTTTGCCTACTTTTTAGTTCGGTTCTCTTGTTCTGACTTGCCAATAGTCAGAAAGTTGGAATTGGTATTGATCTTTTTTTTTTTCCTTAATTTTTTTGGGTGGCTAGGGGATTACCCTTCCTTGACGTCGGCGAGTAAATTTGATTTGACAGACAGTATCATCTGGTTTTCTATTGGCATTGTAATCTCTGAAGTCATTCATTACAAAGTAGTTTTTAAATTGGTGTTCTAAGCTTAACACCAAGGACGGCTCCATTCATGTAAAAATGAGAATTTTAATCTATTTACTTTTGTCTGTTGATTCCTTTTGATGGATGGCAAGGCCATGAAATAGTCCTGATTATTGTTGGTTGGTTTGAAGTAGACTAAAATGTCTGATTAATTCTTGTACTTTTACCCCATTTTCATTTTGGTCTCTACGAAATTAACTCAGATTCTAGGTGGAACTGGTTTCGGTGTTGTAATGCCATTGTTCACCAAGAAAACAAACAACAATCATAATCATAAAAATAAAAATAAAATCATAATGAATGGGAATCTCGGTGGGCGTGTTTTAATGTTTTTTTGAAATAATTGGTTGTGATTATAAAGTCTTTTACATTGGAACAATTAGACTTTCTTTTACCGTGGTTGTGAACTTAGCTCAGTTGGTAGGGACAATGTATAATATATACAAGATCCAGAGTTCAAACCCCGGCCACCACCAAAAAATTAGACCTTTTTTTAACAATTACAAGTTTAGTCTTAAAAAAATTACAAAACAATTTATATCTGATGATAACCACTTACCTTTTCCATAGAAATAAACTCCATTTTCCCATTCTTCCTCAAATGCAGTTTGAATTCATCCTCTAGAATAACATGAAACTAACGTTTGGAGCAAATGGACAATATTAAACCCAATTTGAAACATTAGCAAAGAAATTAAAAATAAAGAACCAGATGCCTAATCATAAATAGGGTCACGCTAAATATTTTATCCAATTCTCTTTTTTTTTTATCAAAAATAATTTATAATGAAAATAATACGTAGTTTTTTATAAAAAAATTACATAAGACGAGTTTGTTATTATCATTATCATGACATTAGATACATTGATTAAAAAAAAAAACAAATAAACCAATTTATTATAGAACAATTAATACAGCTTTTTCTACAAAACTACTATTAAAGAAATCTATTAATAACAGAAGTAGCCATTTCTTGACATAGTGTTACCATGCGGTTGGTGACTACAACATTCTCAGAAAAAACTATAGCAGAGTTGGCCACAACAAGTTACCCTGCTAAGATCATCAATATAACTAATTGATTTGCAAAATTTTCAATGACAACACAGGTGAAAAGTTACAGTGATAAAAAAAGCGAGAGACAAATCCTAGCTAAATGTCTTTATAATCCACTAGCATAATAACAATAAATTCTTTTCTGCAGTTTTACATAGCGGTCAACAAAAATTCTGTAATCAACTACATTGTTGAAAGAAACATTATGCATCATGCAACTTGGAGATTCAACAACCAAACAGCATATAAGTGTTAAGAAATGCAATTTAATCTTGCATTAAGATATGCAAAGTGGATACCTCACACTCCACAAGTTACTCGAGCGAACTATCATATCAAGCAGCAAAAAATTTGACTATTATGAGCCACTCAGCTACAATAATCACATTGTATTTCCCCAAAAACACCTAAACTACTACTGCCTATTAACCAATTTTGTGTGCCTGCCCATGAATTATGTCTCATATTCTAAATCCTTCAGAACACTTGCTTTCAGGTGACTGCTCTCAGAAAAGGATTTGAATCCAGCCTTTCACTGCTGCTGCTCATATATTTGCATGTAAGTTTCTGAAAGCGCAACCAAATGAGGGAGTGTTTCTGACACGTGCAAATCCTGCATCTCATACCTAAAAAATCAAAATCAAGGAGTTAGACCTTAAAATAGTTAAACACCCATTCAAATTTCAAGGAGTATAATTTACCATAGTTCTTCTGATTTTCTTTGCACAAATGCTCTATAGGATCCTTCACCAGGTTTACCATCATGAACAATATTTGCAATCAAATCATATTTAGTGCGCAATTTCTCATTTGCTTTTGGTGTTGGCAAGGGAATGTAATCCTTCAATTCCAGGTTCTTCACAGGAAAGTTGACTGAAACAAACATTCATAGAATTAGGGTGATATTAACTATAATAAATTACAGTTCGTTTCAAGATAAGCTCTCACCTAAAGTAGGATTCTTTTCCACAAAAAAATTGTTCTTAGTAAATCGCCGCATGTGAAGAATCATATACTTAGGCAATCTGGTGACACGATACTGCATCCTTGCTATATGAGGACGGACCACCTCAGTGATAGTCTCACCGTCAAACTTCTTTAGTATGTTAAAGAGTGGAACCTAGAAACCAAACCTTATCAGCAAGCAAGAGAGAGATACGTAAAACACCAATATGCAAAACAAAGATGTACTGAAACTAGAAAAACAAAAATAGGAGGAACTTCATCATAACATTGTAAAATGAACATAATGCCCTTGCTTCAAAGGGGAATTCTAACAATTTTGCTTTGAAGCATTTACCTCATGGCGTTTTTGAGGCACATGGTTCAAACAACATACTACTAAGACTGCACTAAAATGTCAAATGGCCATGGAAAAATATTACGGATTGCAATTTGAATTTATAAACTCCTAGTACTGATATGCACTGCTTATATGTAAAGTATTCACCGACATTGACATGGTATTCGCAAAAAATTAACTGAATGCAACAAAAGAAACCATATAAATGATGACCATGCTCAAGATTATTTCATTTGGTTTCAATAAAATAAAGTTGTTTTAATAACTTCAATGTCTAAAGGGAAGCAAAGAGCTATGTAGATCTTTGTCAAGTACCTGGGGTATTATATTTTTCTCCATCACATCCTTGAAAAGAGGAGGTGGCGGCAAGTCCAACCCTAACATTAAAAATGGCATTTTTGACGTTTCCTTGGCGGAGGCATTTTTGTTAGGAATATCTTTAACAACCTCAAGTTCACCCTGCAAGCACAATAAATTTAATACAAAAAACATAACTCAAGTGACTAGTTACAACCAGCTATAATATATCAACAAAAAAAGAAAAAGGAAATTAGTGAATAAAAAGAACCTGAAAACACTCATGTATTATGCTCATGTTCTTCTTTGGAGGTTTAAGATCAGCATGCAGTGTATTAAGAAGCCATGACACGAACTCAACTGGGTCAGACTGCGCACCTATCCGAAACCGTTTTTTACTAGCTTTCATCACTGCTTGAAGAAACTCATGGGGGCTGACCTGTTGATATGCATGTTAAAGTTAGCATACAAACTTTTAAAAATTATACTCACACAATATATATTATATACCAATGACAGTTCCAGAAACAAACCTGTCCTTTAAAGTTTCGTGCATGCCAGATCTTCCTAGTGAGTTCACCAAATCGATGAACAAGTTGAGATTCGCAGTGTTGATAGTTTTCAGGGATAAGAAAAAAATTCCTCAACGGGGTAACTCTCATTAAGGATTGAATTGTTACATTCACAAAATCAGTCTCCTTGATATTATTGAGTCCAACCTGAATTTTTTTTATATGATGGATATAGATAAGCCATAAAGCATCAAACTTGAAAATACCAATAAAAAATAAGCAAAATTTCATTTTACTCAAGAAAGAAGAAATATACCATTCCCGGAAGGTAACTAGAACCATCAAGTGCCCTAGACCACTGCTTATTTTTGTCAAGTTGTTCAACATCTTTTGCAGTAAACCTGCATATAGATATATCCTAGTAGTTAATCTTTAGAATAAGTCGACATATTGACATGGTAAAATGAGGAAAAGGAAATGTAAACGATAGCCAACTTATCTTTGAAGGTTTCTATGTAATTCTGAATCAAGGAAAAAAAATTGATCTTTTAGGGTGACTGAAAGTGATCGAATGCATAACAAAGCTAAGTGGGTAACTGAATTCATTGAGCAAAAATTTACGACACATACAAAAACAAATGCTTTTGTCTAATCCGTAAATAATTACGAGAAAAAGTAATAATAATGACCGAAGAAACAAGCATAAAATGATTATTCCTCAAGAAAAACATTTTCTCAGAACCAAAAATGGGATTCCAAGGTTGTCCAAACATCAATGGTGAATCCCTACTACCCAGTCAAAGGAGTTGTCCAGGGTTCTGTCCAGCTTTAAGGCCTATCACTGGCCCCGACATGGAGTAGATCGTATACACATAACCACCACTGAGGATTCAGTTTCATGCCTAAAAAAGGACACAACTGCCTAGGCCAATAGCAAATACAATGACACATACATTGAACAAAAGATGAAAAATATAATAGACCCCAGACATTCTATTTTTGAAAGATTGTATGCAGCAAACAATGGCAAATGAACAAATTAGACGAACCTTGGATTCAGGACATGCCGAATGTCATCTAATGACGGATCATCAATTTCATAGCCATCGGGAAGACAGAAGACCTTTTCAGTCAGGAGATTGATATAAACATGGTGTCCAGCTTCCAGACTATGCGTATAGGCATGAGACTTTTTCCCTCTCCCTTGGTAATACTTACCACAAACCAAACACGCATACACATTTAAATTTGACAAAGAGACAGAACAGAACTTCTCAAAGTCAAAATCCAAAACCTGCACACAAAATGATACAAAAGTCAAATACATACATATGCAAACTAGCAAAATATTTTTCTACAATGCACCAGATGAATAAAATACCTGTCTATTAACAGTATCAAGATAAGGACAGTCTTTTCGGACCTCCACCTGGCGACTACTTCTTCCACCAAATAGTTGTTGACTTGAATCTTCTTCTTCATCACTATCATCATCCACTTCATATTTATGCCCATTCTGTTGAGACCCACCATTCCTTTTGTCACTAACAGCACCCTTAGCCCTTTGATAGTAATCTTCCTCCTCATCAATGTCAGCATAGTTATTAGCCAACCCAGAAAGAGGATTTGCAATGTTGACGGGAGGAGGAGAGGGGGAAGAGTCCTCGTCCACTCTTTGCCTTTTTGATTCAAAATCAAGTCCTTCCTCCTCAACCCTATCACCAGTTGCCCTTTCCCTTTTTGATGCCATGTTCTTTGCTAAAAAACTTTCAAATCAGCTACAAATAAAAGCAAACAAAGAGATGCTCCTACAAAAACATTTTTGTGCTTTCAATGTAAGCCATCAAGTGTAATACACAAACATTTTAACATTAACTACGCAGAAATAATAATAAAAGAACAAGTGACAGAAAAGAAAAAACAAAGCGAATCAAGTTCAGTATCGGTGGACTCGTGGGAGGAAGTGGCAGGGACGGAACAAACCAATGGTGGAAATATAGAGGTTCCCTGGAGAAAAGTGTGATGATTGTGGCAGGGAGGGACACGACAGGTGCATTTCTACGAATCTAAAGTCTAGGGTTCTGAGTACATATAGCGCCAATGATTCAGTGAACTGTGAAAGATAATTAAACACTTTGTTCCAATTTAGGAAATAAATGGTTAACCTGAAGACCAGGGCCAAAAACGGCGTTGTGGAAGAAATGGATAACAATTAATTGCATCTCATCTTTTACGGTTACAACCAAATCATAAGGAATAAGTTCAAAAAGTGTATATATCATACAACTAATATAGTTGTATCAAGTCAGAGATTCAAGAAACAACAATAAACAATTTCTTGAGAGTCACAATATAACTAATATTGTGTAATTGGTGGGTCCTTTTGATCTATTGCATCATATATGAAGCACAAACTCAGACACGAAAGACAATCCAAATTTGAACTTTCTTTTTTAACAACTTATATTATTAATGAAACGAAACAAAGGCATGGCAGTAGCAAAACAAACAATTGGGTGAACTGTGTCGGTAGCAAAACAAAACAAACAAAGCATATGGAATCTTTCGATGCATTCATATTTCAATTGAAGCATGAACTGTGTCACTATTCATTTCCAATTTTACAATTAAAAATTCTCAATCCCCAATTCTAAAACCCTAAAAAAGCTTAAAAAAAATAAACTAATCTAACAACTAATTACTAACATTGGTCATTAGAAAAAAGCCAACTTATAGCAAGCATATACAAAAACATTGCAACTTTATTTTGCATTTTGCTATAGAAAAAGCGCTTACATAGAAAACGATTACAACATTTGAGCATGGATGGTAAAACAATTTGTGTTAATTTGATAAATTAGATGTATAATAACAACGTGTTGTTCCTCAGAAGATTGACGAAAAGAGAGAAACTTACAAAGAGAAGCAGGTGCACGGTGTGGGTGAGAGAGATGAGAAGCAGTTGAGAGCGGGAAGACGGTGCGGGACTCCAATTTCTAGAACCTTCTTCTTCTTCTTCTTCTCAATTTCTGCTGTGACAGGGATTCAGGATTCATCGATGGCTTTCTTCCCAATTTTATGTGGGCTTTTTTTTATTACACAAGGCCCATTTCTTCTACTACCCCAAATTTACAACTTTTTTTACGATGATAATTGAATTTCATTAATATATTCAGTTATTTTACACATTCATTAATGGTTTTTTTATTTGAAATAACATATGTCAAATTGATAAATATGACAGACACATTATAAGCATTTTTTCCTTTAATAATATTATTTAATTAAAAAATCATATCCCATTAAAATAGGAAATATCCCACTACAATAGAAACAAAATTATACACTATAAAAAGATCTTATCTTCCAAATATACTTGACTTTGTATACATTTTTATTTGACAAAATTATATCATGTTAAAATTGATATCTCTTTTTATATAAAATTAAGTGTGCTACTGGTACTATTATTACTACTACTGCTATTGTTTACTGCTGCTGTTAAGTTTATTCAACCAAACATATATCAAAGTAATTCACACAATTAAAATAATCAATACCACTATACATTTATAAAAGGAAATTGTATAAATGATTTACAATGCTTGGTTGCATTGGACAATGATCTATAATTCTTTAACAAACGAGATTTTGCCAAATACACTACATACATCTCTACTTTGTTCGGTACAACATTTTGTAAGAATCAATCGAATATTTTTATGCTTCATTACCTAAAGAAAAATAAGAGACTATATGCTCCTAGCGCAATATCTTTTTCAACATAAGTGAATTTTTTTTAATGAATGTCTTCCTACAACATCATCGTAGAAAGACTCTACCCACCTTCTAGACATGGTTGTAAGGGGCATACAACTAGACTTAAAAACTGACAAATACAAGCTCATAATAACATTTTTTTTTGTGGTGGCCGGAGTTTGAACCTCAGATGCATTGTCCATACCAGCTGAGTTAAGCTCACGAGGACAAGCTCTAATACATTAATACAACTCTTAACATACTAGAAACAATCTACTAATAACCAAAACAACGACACACATAAAGTAGACCCATAATCAGCGAAGCTTCTCCAGCCATCAAATAAAAATTTTCCTGATATCATGAAACCACTTATCATATAAGCCTCCTATACAGCCACTACACGCCTACTCCCTATACTTGTTTTCTATTATACACTAATACTCCTCCATCAATGAATTAGATGAATACTCCCATACAAGACAAATTTTCATAATCAAACTTAGACCAGTTATATAAGCAAAGCAATATGCATATACATAATCCAAATCAACTCATCAATTTTTCCAACACTTCCCCTAGTTAATTTTTAACTAGTCCATAGCAGCACATCGCAATTCGCAGCAACCTTGAAACACATAAGATCAAAATTAATTTGTCCAGTACACACAACATCTGCACAACCAGTACTCCAGGCTTGCTTAGACAAAACAAAACACAAATCGATCTTGCTATCATCCATGGGATGATAAATTAGAATATGTATATCACTAGGTCCCTTCCTAGTGCACTGTTGTCACCACAAAATACCTCTCCATAAAACACATTGATACAGCTGACACGCTCCGAATCCAATCCTTGCATATCAACTTGCTATAAACCATTTCAATTTTCTACCTTCTATATTTGATCCTTGCTTTGTATTGAAGTCTAAGTTATTCTAGTGTAACTGAATTTTCTCATTTATGAAAGTTAGTTACAAGAGCTGGAGGCACTAAAGCTTATATAGATGGCTGAGTCCTTACATGCTATAGCAGGTTATCATATTACAAGAAGGGACATGTTTCAGTCGACAGTTGGTTAGGGGACAGTTGTCAGCTAGTGACAGGCTGGATAACTACCTCCCTGACCATCTCTAATATCCTATGTTTAGCTATTGTGACTTGGCTAACAATCCTAATACCCTTACATTACACCCCTCAAGATCATGGTTGCTGGCTCGACAAAGTCGGAGCAGTTACATTGAGCTTGGGCCTTAGGAGTAAAAACTTGGAATTGGAGACAGGCTTGGTTAGTATGCCTGCCCACTGATCATCAACAAGTATATGTTGAACAGTTAGGTGCTTTTCCAGGACCTTTTCTTGAACAAAGAAGACGTCAATCTCCATGTGCACAGTCCTTCCATGGAAAATGGGATTATGTGTTAGAGAACAACAGATTGGCTGTCACAAAAGAAGGAAGGAGGAGGTGAAGGGAACACTGGGCTTAGTGAGCATTGTATGCACCCAAAGCAATTCAGCACTGACATGAGCTAAGGTGCGATATTCAGCGTCAGTACTGGACCTGGCAACAACTGGTTGCTTGCATGACCACAAAAAAAATCAAATTGGGCCCAAAATAAGTTGCAGCACCATTGGTTGAGCATCTGTCGTCAGGGTCAATTCCCAGTCAACGTCACTAAAGGCTCTGAGAGGTGGTGGTCTGTGAACTAGGGCAAGAGTGGCACAAAGGCCAAGATGCATAGTGCCTTTCAGATAGCGTATGATGTGTTTGACTGCCATCCAATGAGAATCTAAGGGATTGGCATGAACTGGCAAACCTTATTGACTACTAAGGAAATTTCAAGACATGTGATGATTGCATTTTGAAGGGCACCAATCACAAACCTAAACATGAAAGGAAATTCCAACCTCTCTCTCTTCTACAAATCACGTTCCAAGTTCTCTTTCAGCAACTCGTCTTCAACCTCAAACTCTTCAAACGTCACATTTTAACCTCTCCTTCAACACTTGTCTTCAACAGTTCTTTGCATTTTGAAGGGCACCAACCACACACCTAAACATGAAAGGAAATTCCAATCTCCCTCTCTTCTACAAATCACGTTCCAAGTTCTCTTTCAGAAACTCGTCTTCAACCTCTCACTCTTCAAACTTCACATTTTAACCTCTCCTTCAACATTCATCTTTATCAGTTCTTTGGTTTCAACCTTCCTTTTCATTCGTTGCAATCGTGCTCTCTCCAACTATTTTTGCCTCCAACCTCAGTCTTCAATCATGTATTTTTTTCTTCGTCTTTTCCTCTTTGCTTTACTGATATTTCATCCTCGTTTCAATGAATTCTATATTATGGTTTTGATGAAATTGATTCTCCTCTTTGCATTGATTCCCTTTTATGGGTGAAATAGAAAATTGTTCTTGATTTTTGATTTATTTTGTTTTGATGACAGTTGAGAAATTTTCAAGCTTTGGAAACAATAGTATCGTTGTATGCTTGTATTGTGTTAGTACACCAAGTTTGATAAATAATTAGGGGAGGCAAGTAACTGAAACACTAGTGTATGATGTTGTCATGGGATGCTTAGTTATTGCGAGGCAGTAGTTTCAGCGTTTCTTTAGGGTTTGTTGCAATATTAGTGACTTTGTTTCATTCTTTGTTAGTGTTTTATGTTTGGAAGTAGGAAAGTTATTGATTTTTTTGGCTGATTTCACACTAGAGCATGTTGAGAAGCTTGCAAAATTTCTACAGGTTTGGGAGTCATGGAGCTTGCAGGTTTGTGTGTTAGGTTAGCACTCGGTGGATGAAACGGTGATTTTGTGATGGAGTGACTAAGTGAAATCATTTTTTTCTAAAAAAAATGTATTTCTTTCACAAAGATCGCTTAAATATAATATACATCTTATCTGCTTATAAAATGTGTGTGTGTGTAACAAACATATGAAAAGATAAAATAATGCTATCATGTTTCTCATCGTGTGTGTGCCAAACACTTGATATGATAAATTTATATCCTAATATCATCCTATCATATTCTTATCCAACTTCTTATCATATCTTCCACATCAAACGGACCCTAAAAGCTATGCAACACATTTGACTATTTGAACCACTCAGCAAAAAAATCACATTATATTTCCCCAAAAGCATCTAAACTACTGCCGATTAACCAATTTTGTGTCTGTGCATGAATTATTTCTCATATTTAAAGTCCTCCAGAAACACTTTCTGTCAGGTGACGGTGCTCTCAGAAATGGATTTGAACTTGGCCTTTCACTGCTGCTGCTCATATATTTGCATGTAAGTTTCTGAAAGCGCAACCAAATGAGGGAGTGTTTCTGACACGTGCAAATCCTGCATCTCATACCTAAAAAATCAAAATCAAGGAGTTAGACCTTAAAATAGTTAAAATACCCATTAAAATTTATACATTTTTATACTATTAAAAAAATATATAATTTACCATAGTTCTTCTGATTTTCGTTGCACAAACGCCCTATAAGATCCTTCACCAGGTTTGCCATCATGAACAATATTTGCAATCAAATCATATTTAGTGCGCAATTTCTCATTTACTTTTGGTGTTGTCAAGGGAATGTAATCCTTCAATTCCAGGTTCTTCACAGGAAAGTTGACATAAACAAACAAACAATCATTGAATTAGGGTTAACTTAGAAATAAGTAGGCTGATTTAAAATTGAACAAAAAAAAGGTTCGTTTCAACATAAGTTCTCACCTAAAGTAGGATTCTTTTCCACAAAAAAATTGTTCTTAGTAAATCGCCACATGTGAAGAATCATATGCTTAGGCAATCTGGTAACATGATACTGTATCCTTGCTCTATGAGGACGGACCACCTCAGTAATAGTCTCACCGTCAAACTTTAGTACGTTAAGGAGTGGAACCTAGAAGCCAAACCTTATCAGCAAGCAAGAGAGAGATACATAAAACCTCAACATGCAAAACTAAAATGAACAGAAAACAGAAAAACAAAAAATAGGAGAAAATTCATCATAGAATTGTAAAATGAACTTAATGTCCTTGCTTCACTAGGAATTCTACCATTTTTTCTTTGAGGCATTTACCTCATGGCATTTTCAAGGCAGAGGGTTCAAACAACATATCTACTTAGACTGCACTAAAATGTCAAATGGCCATGGAAAAATATTATGGATTGCAATTTGAAGAAGTACCCCGGTAAATCCAGTCCTGGATACATGAAGAAGTACCTGGGGTATTATATTTTTCTTTGGTGGCGGCAAATCCAGGGGAAAATCCTGAGGTGGCACTAATTGAAGTACCTGGATTTGAGCTGGGCAATATTATGGATTGCAATTTTCCCCAACATATTTACCTCATGAAGAAGTACCTGGGGTATTATATTTTTCTCCATCACATCCTGAGGTGGCGGCAAATCCAGTCCTAACATTAGAAATGTTTCTTTGGCGGATGCATATTGCCCAGCTCCCCAATCTGATTGGTCCTGCATATTTTCTTTTTCATCAATGATCCTTTTGTCAGGAATCACTTTAACAACCTCAAGTTCACCCTGCAAGCACAGTAAATTTAATACAAAAAACATAACTGAAGCAACTAGTTGCAACCAACTAGAATATATCAATAAAAAAGATAAAAGAAATTAGTGAAAAAATTAACCTGAAAACACTCATAAATGATGCTCATATTCTTTTCTGAAGGTTTAAGATCAGCATGCAGTGTACCAAGAAGCCATAACATGAACTCAGCTGGGTCAGACTGCGCACCTATCCGAAACTGGTTTTTACTAGCTTCCATCACTGCTTGAAGAAACTCATGGGGGCTGACCTGTTGATATGCATATTAAAAATAGCATACAAAGTTTCAACACACACACACACACAAACACACCAATGGCAGCATCAGAAACAAACCTGTCCTTTAAAATTTCGTGCATGCCAGATCTTCCTAGCGAGTTCACCAAATCGATGAACAAGTTGAGATTTGCAGTGTTGATAGTTTTCAGGGATAAGAAAAAAAATTCCTCAACGGGGTAACTCTCATTAAGGATTGAATTGTTACATTCACAAAATCAGTCTCCTTAATATTATTAAGTCCAACCTGAAATTTTTTGATATGATGAAAATAGATAAGCCATAAAGCATCAAACTTGAAAATACCAATAAAAAATAAGCAAAAGTTCATTTTGCTCAAGAAAGAAGAAATATACCATTCCTGGAAGGTAACTAGAACCATCAAGTGCCCGAGACCACTGCTTATTTTTGTCAAGTTGTTCAAAATCTTTTGCAGTAAACCTGCACATAGATATATCCTAGTAGTTAATCTTTAGAGCTAGTCGACATATTGACAATGTAAAATGAGCAAGGAACGTAAATTATAACCAAAAAAATTTCTTAATAAATGGTAGATCTTCAAGGGTTTCAATTTAATTATGAATTAAGGGGAAAAATTGATCTTTTAGGGTGACTGAAAGTGATCAAATGCATGATAAAGTAAGTGTGTAACTGAATTCATTGAGCAAAAAATCATGACAGATTTGACGCAATGACCAAAACCTATAAAAACAACGGTTATTGTCGAACCAGTATATAATTAATAGAAAAAGTATCAATACTAATGACCTAAGAAACAAGCATAAAATGATTATTCCTAATGAAAAAACATTTTCTCAGAACCTAAAATGGGATTCTATTTTTGAAAAATTGTGTGCAGCAAACAAACAAAGGCAGATGAACAAATTAGACGAACCTTGGGTTCAGGACATGCCGGATGTCATCTAATGAAGGATCATCAATTTCATAGCCATCGGGAAGACAATAGACTTTTTCAGTTAGGAGATTGATATAAACATGGTGTCCGGCTTCCAGGCTATGTGTATAGGCATGAGACCTTTTCCCTCTCCCTTGGTAATACTTACCACAAACCAAACATGCATACACATTAAATTTTGACAAAGAGATAGAACAGAACTTCTCGAAGTCAAAATCCAAAACCTGCACACAAAATGATACAAAAGTCAAACACATATGCAAACTAGCAAATCATTTATCTACAATGGACCAACTGAATAAAATACCTGTCTATTAACAGTATCAAGATAAGGACAGTCCTTTCGATTCAAAATCAAGCCCTTCCTCGTCTACCCTATCACCAGTTTCCCTTTTTGATGCCATGTTCTTTGCTAAAACACTTTTGAACCAGTAACAAATACAACAATCAAAGAGATTGTTCTATAAAGAAAAATAGTGTGCAAAAAGAAAAGGAATGCAGAGATGATCCTTTTGTTTAGGAACTGAGTCGTAAGTAATATATGATATGACACGAATAAAAGATGTTCAACAATTGCGTATATAACTAAGTAATCTTCTAACTCAAAAATAGAGAGAGCAAATAGCATACGAAATCAATGTGCAAGGTAGATGAAAACGAAAATAAAAAATCAAAGAAGAGAGACGAGAAGGAGGGAAAGCGGGAAAACGATGCGCAACGTGATAGTGTCTAATGAGAGGAACGGATTTGGATATTCTACTGTCGAACCAAAGTGTAACGTGAGAAAACAAGGATTTGGATATTCCAATCCAGACCTTACATATTATTCATTTCAACTCACTTAAATTTACTGGGATAAAAAAACAAAGATTCTTATTCTAGTTGAGTACGTTTGTTATAGTTTTTAAAGGAAAAAAGTCATATTTTTTAAAATAATCATTTTTAAAAGTATCATGATTTTGATACAGTTTTTTAAAAAAATTATAATCTAATTTTTTTTAAAAAAACATCTTCAAATAGAAGCGGTTTATATTAGCTTATCAAAATATAGATTTTAGAGGAAAGAGGAAATATGTATCAAAAGATTGAACTAATTTGTAGAATTAGTAATTTTTATGAACGCAAAATATATTTGATTTTTTTATAGAATCTCAAAAAAATAATCTCTAAATTATTCAAGGTCAAAGCCACTTTTTTTTAAGGAGGTCAAAGTCACTTCTATTTTAGTCGGTAACAAACAGGTCAAACTCATGAATTAGATCTTTGCATTATCTATCTTTAATTTTAAAATTAATTATTGATATTACCCACTTTACATTTTAAAATAAGTTGTTCACTTTAAAGAGGAGTCGAGTCTAAGAGGAACGATTGGTAATTGGCTTATAGGCAGCTAAGAAAATCTATTGAGATCACAACTCTATCATACACCAAATGCAGTTTTATGGGTCCTGCTAACCGGTGCCCCCGGGCACTAGTTAAACATACCATAAAAGGAAATTATTACCATAAAAGGAAACTGTTTTTGACTTTATTATAAATTAATTACACAATTTCAATGCATTAATTACTATATAATTTCCTTTTTCATATCCTTAA
>Ga0315914_1000052_pt1 | contig 88974 bp, 31 predicted proteins | sample MpolenodulesMG_FD_203920 | JGI IMG/M metagenome (GOLD analysis project Ga0315914, IMG submission 203920) | Medicago polymorpha root nodule microbial communities from Los Angeles, California, United States - elongated nodules | ecosystem: Host-associated > Plants > Roots > Nodule | place: USA...
CCCAATAAATTAAATTAAACATTTTGATATATTAATTAATAATATTAAATTAAATTGTCCTATAGTTTCTCTCTATCTAACACATATTTTCCGCGAACTCGATCGGCATCGGCACAACCCACTCGAGGGGGAAGAAAAGAAAAGAAAAACCCACCACGACACCAATTCCCTCCGATTTTTCCTTCTCTCTTCCTAACCACATATTTTCCCTTCTCATTCGCTTTTCCCATTTCCTTCTCATTTCCATCGCCCAATTAATCATCAATTAATCAATTAGGGTTTCGATTCTCTTATCGCTCTTATCAATTCTTTCATTCCTCATATCCTTTCTTTGATCCTTTATCATCCTTTCATTCCCAGAACAAAAGAAAAAAACACCACAAAAAAAAAAAAGAGATTCTATTTTTCTTCATCCGATTCGATTTTAGCTTTTTATTTTATTTTATTTTTATTCTCGTTTATTGCTTGTTATTATAATTTGGTTGTTAAGATTCAAGAAACTCTGTGAAGTTTTTGGTGCGTTGTTTTAGTTTGCTATCAATAATCGAGGGTTTTCTTGTTAGATCTATTCCACTTCTTTCTTTTTTCTCCATTTTTTATTTTATTTTTCGTTTTCCTTGTTAGAATCTAAAAACAAAAAAAAGAAAAGAAAAATTGTTGGTTTGATCGGAATTGATCAAATTCACCTCCCCCAAAAATTAGGGTTTGTTGTGGCTGATTGATTTAGTTAGGTTCTGTGGCTGATTGATTTTGGTTAGGGTTTGTTGTATATAGATAGAAACAAAGAGGAAATTTATGTGATGGCATTGAATTTCTCTCATCGACCGATATTTTCGGCGGGTTTGTCTGAGGATAATTTGAGAATGGGAAATGGGTATAGAGTGGAAGGTATTTCTGAAAGTGGTGGTGGTGGTGGTGGTGGTGGTGGTAGTGGTGATGGATTTGGGAATGGGTGGCATAATGTCGATAATTGTTTTGATTATGGTGGTAGTGATAGATGTGATAGAGGGGGTGGTGTAAGTGGTGCTACTCAGGATTCTGTTTCGAAGGATATTCTTGATCTTTTGCCTTCAGATCCTTTTGGCATGGATATGGATATCAGTACCACGTTCACAGCCATCACTGGATGGCTGGAGGATTTGGATTTCGATTATGGTGGATATCATGTAAAGGATGAGATTGGGACGAGTGGTGAGAATTACCCTTTGTTTGCTGGGTTGAATTTCATTTGGAATAATGCTGTTAGGTTCCACACTTTTCCTCAAGGGGGAAATGTGTGCATTGAAGAGAAGGATTTTCGTGGAGTGAGTGGATTCAGTGAGTTTTCTCGTAGAGAAGCTCAAGGAGTATCCTGCAGCGAGAAAAAATTTCATGGGGTGAGTGGATTCGGTGAGTTTTCTTGGAGAGAAGTTGGAGAGACGTCATGCAGCGAGAAGAATTTTCAAGGGATGAGTGGATTTGGTGAGTTTTCTAGGAGAGAAGTTGGAGAAGCATCCTGCAGCTTTGGGGCTGGATCTTCTGGTGACATGGATGCCGTTTTAGATTTTAGATGTGATTATAAAGATGTGGCTATTGCTAGCGTGTCGGGTGACACGGACATGGATGATGTGAATTTTCTTGAAGGAGATGAGCCCATTCTTCATTCAGTTATAAATTCGTCTCTTAGGTATCTGGGTTTGTCTGATCTTCTTGTTCTTGAGAGAGTATGTAAATCTCTGCATTCTACTGTTCGTGATCCGCAAATGTGGACAAGTATCCACATTGACCAACCTTTAAATGAAAGGATCACTGACGACATTCTTTTGGAATTAACCAATAGGGCTCAAGGTCTTCTTCAGTGTCTAAGCCTGGTGGAGTGCACTAGGATAACCGATGATGGTCTGAGGCATGTTCTTGAAGTCAATCCCAAATTAAGCAAGGTGAGCATGCATTAACTTATTATACTTTATCATTCTGGATTTAAAACGAAGCATGTATCGTGGAATTGTATACAACTCTATAGTATTTAATATGGTACTGCCGTTGCTTTATTTTTATTAAGTGGTGAATAAGTGAATTGGAGACAGAATTAGTTTAAACACTGTTGATCGACACTTTTTAAAACTTAGAAGTCAGCAGATCCTGTTTTGAGCATTTGTGCTTTGCATCATCTCTGCTTTTAGTTTTTTCTTTCATTATAGAAGTTGATTTAAGGTTATTCTATATTTTGCTCTAGGATACTATCATTTGTTGGTTGAGACGCATGCCGATTTAGATGTAGGAAGTGGTTGATTCTTATGCTTGATTCTTATCCAAAATGATTAAATGAACATATCCTTCACTGCAACTGTGTATTTCTGTTGCTGTTTGTTTTCCAACATGCATTAGTAAGAAATGCTGCACCATGTTTATCTCATTGTAGCTTTAGGTATTAAATCCCTATTTGAAGAGAAGGTCTGAAAGAAAAATAGATTGTGGACCAAGTAGTTGAGGCACATTATTAACTGTTCCAACTGTCAACTTTGATTCAGGCAAAAAAAATTACTGTCCAGATGCGTTTGGGTTAAATGATTCTTTTACATTTGATAGATCCTGGCACTTTGAAATAAGTTTACATATATTATTGGTAGTTTCATATGTAATGTGATTTAGTGTTGATACGCTTGGTAATTCCTGACATTGTCTAACTGTTAATGTATTCACTTCTTTGAGCTTTGAATACTTTCATTCTCATTGTAAATCCAGAGTTCTTCACATCCATATCTTTTTGCAAATAATGATGTTAATTTTTTCTTTGGTTAACCTTTGCAGTTGAGTGTTCCTGGATGCACAAGACTTAGTATTGAAGGTATTGTGGGTATGTTAAAAGCTTATAACTCTATCGGTACACAGAAGGTGAAGCATTTACACATAGGTGGCCTTTATGGCGTAACACAAAAGCATTTTGAACAAATAAAGCTCTTGTTGGGCACTGACAAGAAACGACAGGAGAATGCTCTTGACAGTCAACCACATGAGAATGCTCGTGACAGTCAACCACAAGAGAATGCTCGTGACAGTCTACCACTGGAGCATTCTCACAAACCACACTTCTATTGCCGCTGGAACTTGTATCTGCCCTGTGATGATGATCGGGACCTGGATATTGAAGTTTGTCCTCGATGTCAGAATTTAAGGCTTGTATATGATTGTCCTGCAGAAGGCTGTCAAGAGGTTGGGGGGCATGCCACTCAGTTGTGCAGGGCTTGCACACTCTGCATACCGCGATGTAGTCAGTGTGGCCGCTGCATCAATGACAGTGAGTACGAAGAAACATTTTGTCTGGAATTGCTTTGCTCTCATTGTTCTCAGCATTTGGTCAAACCGTTCGAAGGGACAGTTGGAAAGATTGGACTAGTCAGCTCAGTTCTCCCCGAACAAAGTTAGGGCATGTGTTGTGTCGTACATTATCATACCGAAGAAGTCTTTATGAGGAATTTTGTCCCCTTTTGAAGTCATAGAAATGCTTGGTGCTGCTTGACTTGTTTGGCATTCTTTGTATTTGGTGGGAATCTTCCTGTTGTAGAGAAGGTGGAAATTGATCTCGACTTTGTTTCTCTGCTGCTACTTGAGTAACCTGCAGGAGCCGAATCAATTGCTGTGATTATGGATTGCCTACTGCATAGTTGCACTGTGATCATCGGAGCTGCAGCTGGGGTGATATGCTTTGCAATGAAACCTTTCATTGGGTCACTTTCAGATAATATTTGTGATATAGTTCTATTGCTTTACCAGTTTGAGTGATCTGATTTCTGGACTTACAGGTCACTTCAATAACTGCACTGGTAATTCACTGTTTCCGTGTTGGAGTCCATGTACCCTACCCTGTTTATTCTTGTTCCCATCTTTGGATAAGACAAAAAATAAATAAAAATAAATAAAAAAAATAAGTGGATAATATTGTGATGTCTTTGGATTTTCGCGTATGTTATTTTAGCTTGTATCAAGTGGAACTCATTTTACTGTGGAGCATAAAATGATTATCTTGGGATTTTTTAGCGAAATAATTGTGTTGCATATTTATATCCTCTTGCAAATTTGAAGAGGCTGGTTGTTGTTATGTTTGGTCTTATGATGTCTCTTCCCAAGAAAAGTAGTTAAATTATTTAATATTTTGATTATAAATGTAAGTGTTGGTCATCTTTATTTAAAGGAAAATGCTAAAAGGCGTGAAGGAATTATTTCAACAGGATAAACTTTATTTTCAACCCACTATTGTATGGTCAAGCTGGCCACTCATTGGTTGGTGATCTAGCCTTGCTTGAATACATAGATCAGATTAGATATGTTAGCTGATTGTGGAAGGATTGCAATAATATGAGGTGAAGAACTTCCACTACATTTGATATGTCATGTCTAAGATGTGTGCATAATAAAATAATTTAAAATAGGAAATATGCAGTTTGGTGCTGTGTCACAATGGTGGGTTTCAGCTAATGTCTGCTACGGCAGTCAATGTTACACGAATGTCTTGGCAGCCAAGTTAATTACTGTCCTACTAACAAAGTTATTCTTCGATGCTTGGTTAAATTTAGGAATATGTTACTATGCTTCAAGCATGTGAAAACTAGTAGGAACCTCTTGAAAAGCAAGTTGCTTTCTGTTGCCTGAGGTAATGGAGAAACTAAGGCATAAGTAACATATATGAAATGGCATGGTCAAAGTCATCCAAAACCCACAGATTACGCTTTCGTTGCCTTGCCTTGTTTGATTGTAGGCTTTTCGGATGATGAAATATACTTGACACCAAGGAACGGTCATAAATAAGACCCAACCACCTGAAGAAAGGGATAAAAAAATATTAAATATTTAAACAAACATACAAAATATGAATTTGTGAGTTGCTTTATTTTCTGCATTTGGTAATACCGTGTTGCTTGTGTTTGGAAAACAAGTTTATTTCATTTGTTTATGGTACTGTTTAAAAACTACTTCGGTTTGAGTTTGCAACTTATTACATATTCTCTTAATTTTATCTTTATAATTTTAGTTAAATCCTTTCTTTGTCTTGGCTAACATTAAAAATAGAGCCATTGTCATATAATTTAAAACTAAAATTTATATTGAAATAAGAAGTTATAAAGTTGGTTTGATGGTTGAGGCAAAAGGTTAAATAGTGGACGAGACGGTTCAATCCTCACGCAAAAATAAAATAAAATAATACTATTACTATTATTTTCCAATTGAAAAAATGTATGTTGAAATACCTCTTCTTTTTATGACTTCAAAATATCTTATATCATTTTTTTTTTTTTGAAAAATAGTCAATATTTTCCTTTTTAAGATGATGCTTGAAATAAATTAAAATAACAAGTAAATATTATTATTTTTGGTACAAACAAGTAAATATTTTAAAATTCGGTTGGAGAATTTTAGCTGTGGAGCATGCAATGCTGAATGGATGGTCAAATGTTTAGTTGGAGAGTGATTCCACTAGTGCATTAATCGCTTTTAAGACTAAATCTGTTGTTCCAATTCGTCCTCGAAATCAGTGGCACAATTGCCTTCAATTTGATATTTAGATCATTTCTTCTCATATTTATCGCAAAGGCAACAGGTGTGCAAACAAGTTGCAGTCCATGGTCACACTATTTAGGATTCTTGGTGGTCGACTTATTTACCTTATTTTCTTAGGGAGGATTTCTTTACGTACCGTTGTGGCTTGCCTACGTTTCGTTTCCCTTAGTTTTTCTTGTTTTCTTTTCTTTTGCTTTGAGGGTCGGGCCTAGCCCCCCTCTTGTACATATTTTTCTATTTTTTAATAATATTTATTTTATGAGGTTGGCGGAAGAGGATGGAGATCAAGGGTGTCAACCTAATTGAGATATCTGAGATTCTTTCGAATGTTTGTCCTCCTCTTGATTCAGCCAAAAAAAGTAAATATTTTAAAAGAGATAATATATAAAAAAAAAAAAGTTTGTATTTATTGAAAAACGTTGAAATATGATCAATTGTTATTTAATTCTATTGAACAATTTGTTCAACAACTAATTATACCAATTAATTCAAGTTGAATGAGCTGAATTTTCGACTAGAAGCTGTCAACCAACCTCTCAATTATTGTTAGTTGATCATCTACTTTTGGCAGATAATGCTTGTACAATCCGACGGTCTAGTTGTGAGAAAGAGTGAGGAGATTGATGTCTGTAAAAATCACATTTTGATAAGATAAGCCAGCAATCACTTGAGTTTGTTTGATTTGCAAAGAGATAAGTATTTGACATAATATTACAGGAATAACATAGATTTTATTGCAATACCGAATACCCTTTGAGGTATTGAACCACTTTTATCATGTATGCATGACATTTGATGAACAATGAACGTCAGGAACAAAATAATATAACTTTTACTGCAATACCTTTGATGCGCAGTTGGGAATAATTTGCATGCGTTGATTTTGGAGATTGTTTCTTTTTAGAATTTTACTGCAATACCTTTTTTAGCAAGCTTACGAGCTTAACATCCACCATTGTATCGTCTCTTTTTTATGTTATGATGATGATAAGTATCATGAGGATTAAATTAAAATCAAAAATTTTTACAGCTATTTTTTGGGTACAACTTTTAATTGCTATTCAATCAAAGAATATGATGAATCTTGTTAATTTCAATCAACTTGCAATCGTTGTGAACTAAAACTTATTAACCGTTTGAGTTAAATTATTTGATTAACAATGAACTTCGTTTTTTTTAATGAATTTCTAAGGTAGCTAAATAGTATATATTATTAATTAAATCTAAAAATATTATAAATTCTTTAAAAATAATTAAAATTGGGGTAACCAAATCATAATTTGCAACCAATACAATTCAAGACGGACATATATACATTCATGCGATCACTCCTGTATTCTCTGAAATGCAATACAGAGAGAAATTCATTTACTATAAATGACCAAAACTCAATTAAAAAATATGATTATAACCAAAACGATCAATGCAAGATCGAAGTCTCTACTCAACTACACTGTCACTCTCAACTTGAAGAACATTTCATCTGAAAAAAGAAAGAAACAACTAATTAGTAATTACATTCACATTTCACACACACAGGTGCACTAAATTAATTAAGAATATAATTCAGTCTTGGAGGCATGCAGACCTTTGTCCATATAATTAACAAGTGAAGACAAATTCATAATCAATGGTTTTCCATTTGTTAATTATGAACAACTTATGCTATAATTTATCATTTCTATCCATTCCTTCTTCCTTTTTTTTTTTTTTTTTTTGTAGAATCTATTTATTCGTTCTATAACAATCAACTGGTCAACCTTAAATATTTAAAACCATGGCTCCCACACTACCTTAATTTTGTCAAAATATTTTTTTCACACGCAAAGCCAAATTTAATTTATTCAATATCATTTAAGGAAATCATTAGTTCTATAAATTGGAGTTCTATGGAGCCTATTTTATTCCATGCAAAACAATTACTAGTATATCAATAAGAAGAAAATAAAAATATTCATTCATAATTTCATATCACTATGGCAAAAAGCATTGCTTCACTTGTTCTAGTTCTCCTAGTTTTTGCAATGCTGAATGGCTATGGTGCTGAGGGTGCATGAAGAGATAATCAACATAAGAAAGATGATGGTGTTTATAAATCTCAAAAGACCACGCTTGGGTGTGTGCTTATGTGTAAGATGTGTGTTTTTGGTTATCGTCCCTCTTGTGATGAGTACGATAGGTTCTGTACTCCTTATGGGTTGTGTACTCCTCAGTCTCCTCCTACTTATAATACTGATGTCCAAACAACCCCAGCTCAAAGTGGTTATCCTGAAGTTCAAAACCCAAATCCATGATCAGAGACTGTTGTCATGCATGGTTTGTGTTAATGATATAATTATATAATGTTGTGTGAGTGTTGAGTGTGAGAGTATATTATAATATAAGAATTATATATAGATAAATAAGTAATTTCGTTTATGAGCTAAATATGAGTCTTGAGTTGTGTGTTATTGATTCCTCTTCTTTGATATGTTAGTTGAGGAATATACATATATATTGTACTATGGTGCCATGCTATGGTTATGTGGAATGGAATATTGAAATAAAATTAAACTTTTCTGGTGTACTTTCTTATGATTAAGGGGTAGTCTCTGAACATCACATTTAACATTATAATCTACAAATTGGTAGGAAAATAAAAAAATTAAATGCAGAAATTTTAACCCACCCCCAGCAGTATTCTGCACTGTGGAGGTTTCAGTTCACACCTCATGCATTTGTTGATAAAGGAGCATGGGAGAAAATCCTCTGAAAATTTATGGATTTATTCTTTACTAATTGAATTAATTTTGAATTTGCCTACCTTATCTCAGAGACTATGTTGGGTTAAATGTATGTTTCCGTCAATGTTGCAATGCAAACTCTTTACAACTTTAATGAGTCTCACTTTGGATTTGCTTAGTTAAGTTGACCTCACCTACTTACCCCTTTATAAAACAATTACACAAAATCTCTTTTTTCACCTTGAATGTCTTGTAGAAGTAGAACACTGTTTTTCACCAACTGCTCTTAACAAATTCTGATACTGTGATATTTTGTTTATCTATACAACAAGCCATTGTGATTCTTGTTTGGCATGTGTTTTGTATAAAGTTATAACTTAAGAAACTTGTGAGATCCTTGTAAATTTCCTCAACAAACTAAAGATGGTGGGATTTATTTTATTCAACTAGCAAGTTTTAGTTCTTAATCTTTAAGAGCCAAAGTCATGGTTAACGATGATAATGCTCATCATATTTGTGAGTTTTCTTGTAATGTTGGGATGGAGATATCAATGTTATTCTAGAAACACAGAATTCTACAGAGCTTGAAATGCTTTAAGCTCCAAAAATGATTCTAACTGAAACTACAATTTAGAACTTGCCTTAGAATTGATTCAACTCAACTTTTATACAAACATAATAATCATTTAAGCTTCAACTCAATTTAAACCCGCTTTGTGGATGGAGTATTTATACATTTTAACTTTCTATGCTAACAATAAAAACTTGACCAGTCTTCTTGCAAAATATTCTTCATTAAAAGTATAGCTTGTTTCTAAGATACAAGAATGCCAAAGGCAGTACAAAAAATTAGAACCAGATTACAGAATTGAATCAATCCAATTGCTCAACTTACAAGTTACAACATGTAGACTGGAATCATGTAAAAAATTCAACATGACCTGCAATTTCTCTGCATAATAGCTTCGATTCACTAGCTAACTTGATACTTTTTGCAATTGCTAATCCAGTCAATTTATGTGTAGATGCAGGCTTGTAAGACTCTACCTGACCTTCACACCCCAACAACAAAGCTTCCCTTGCTGGAAGAACGTTTTCCCACCAAAACTCTTTAAGAATCCCATGTATTATATCCCAATATTCACGACTCCTGATGACACGAAATATAGTGCTTCCATTCGGCGTCCAACAATACAAATCAACCCATTCAAAATCCATAATCTCCATTTGACCCTGAACTTGAGGCATGTAATAGAATGGCATAGTTTTCCATGGCAAACCTGTCTCAGGCTTACCCTTATTATAAGGACACTTAACTTCCAATATTCCGGTACCAAGAACACCATCAGGCGACGCACCAAGCCAATCATAAGACTTTTTTGAATGAACTGCAAAACCCATCGAAGTCACTTCACGGCCAGTAATTTTTGTATATTTTTCAACAGCTACCGCCTCATTCAGCACACCCCAATTCATAGCATTTCTTTGAACAGATTCGACAATTTGCGTATCTGATGCAAATACTTTATCATGCCACAACTCAGCACGGCGAGTACCTTTCCAAAACCCTAATGCAGTACTAAACGTGCTTGTCGTTAGTCTGTCCTTACGAAGGGCAAACCATTCTTCGGAACGTTGTGGAACATCGGCCGGTGCTGGTGCAGGTGCCGGTGAAGCAAATGCTGTAAATGATGGAGGCTTAATAATCAAAGAAGTTGTTGGTGAGGTGGTAGTACATATGGATAGATTTCTAAAACGATCATTTCCATATTTAATTCTAGTAGGAAATACTTTCTGAAGAATGCCACTGAATCTAATCAAGCTGGAATTGGTAGTCGCGGATGAAATCCTCATATCCATTCAAAATTAGCACAACTATTTTTACAACACAATACAAAATTAAGTTAAATTATTTTCCTATAAGCTATAAGCTATTTCCATATGTTTATGTTATCATAAGTTGTCAACGGATAAATGTGAAATATTAAAATAAAATGAAAGAGGAAAACCTGGAAGAATTTTTCACTGTTTCAGGATGAACAGAATCAACTCCGTCCGCGTTTTCCGGCAGGTTGAATTCGGTGCGTGCGTCTCGAATCCAACTAGAAGTGGAAGGGCAAAGCAGAGACAGCGAAGATGGGTTTCTTCAAAATGAAGTGGATTGGGGTTGGGGTTTAGAATGTTTATTTTTTATTTTTAAAATCCCAAATAAATATTAGTTTTTTTTTTTTGGTTAAGGTAAATATTGGTACAAAATTTCTACCGTTGTTTAACCGTGATTAATCTATGTCATGAAACTGTGATACACTCAAAGTGAGTTTTCGCATCTCAATTATTTTTTTATACGTAAAAGTCAGAAATTGAACCTCCGACCATATGATTAAAGAGCTCAAATCTCTCTCCACATAGACCAATTCATTGTTGATATATAATAATATTTTTTATGTCAATTAACCTAATAGTTAGAAATACACAATTCATTTGTTGCGTGCTTGTGTATTTTTAAGTTATGATTTATTTTGGATCATATTTTTCAAAAATTTAACAAATGAATGTTTTTAAAAAATGTAGCGAATGTTTTTAAAAAATTAAACATAAGGTGTTGTGAATGAATAAATAAACACAACATATTCTACAAAATGTACGTTTAGAGGCTTAAAAAACAATATTTTTTATCAAAAATTAATGGTTTGTTAGCTCGTCTAAAATCAACTCAAGTTAACTCAAGTTGAGTTAACATGAGTGGCTCAACATGACTTAACTCACGTTGGTGTTATCGAACTTGAGTTAACTCACGTTGAGGTTATTTTAGAAAGTTTGAGCTGAGAACGAGCAAAATTGAATGAAAAAAAAGCAATTTTCACTATTTAGATTACTGCTCTTCCCCCTGCACTTTTCGCTTGCCCCCAGCATAACTGACCAAAATACCCCCGCGCTAGTTAACTAACGCATGTGTAAAATTAACATGACTTAAAATTTCATTTTTTTACACATGCGTGACTTAAGTTACGCTGCATGATTTAACTAACGCAGACATTAATACCTGTGTCAGTTAACTCACACCGGTACAATTTCTTTTAATATTAGGTGTTACAGACCCATGGCTTTATTCACACTCTTGGTATAATGTTGACAGCATTTACGATGAAAGGGATTATTTTATGGAGGATCAGATATCAATGCAACAAGACAAGAACAACTATGAAAATATTATGATTCTTTTTGGTTCTGGTTTTGAGGGTAATTCTTTGTGGAAGCAGCAACATTAACGTTTACGTTAATTACCCATTGGATTTTAGCTTACTACTACCTCTTCTTTTCTTTCTCTGTCTTTTTCTTAGTTACATATCATATTAAAAGAAATTGTACCCGCGTGAGATAACTCACGCATGTGTTAATTCCTGCGTGAGTTAACTCATGCGGCTTGAATTAAGTCACGTATGTGTAAAAAAACAAAATTTTAACTCATGTTAATTTTACACATGCATTAGTTAATTAGCGCAAGAGTATTTTGCTCAGTTATATTAGATGCGAGCGAAAAGTGCAGGGGAAGAGCAGTAATCCACTATTTATTATTGTCATAAATGTAACCAAGCCCAAAGTAAATAAAATTACAGGTATAGGCCTCAATAGTTTGGGCCCTTGAATCAAGCTCCACGTTTATTTCATATTATATTTTCAGATTTTCTTTTCCCACCCTATTAGCTTCTCACGTGCCTTCAAAATTTATCATATTACTTAGTTTGAATTATATAATTCAAAGGGTGCTTGATATTTTCTGAATTATAAAATCCAAACTATGTTTACTCAATTTTGTTCAAATTCAATGCAAATTATTAAAATGAGATATTTTAAATGACATTTATTAAAATGACAACGAAATTTAAAAGGTATCACAATTTTATTTAGAGATCGCTATGATTTCAACACCTTTTGTTGTTGTTGTAGAATTTGATCTAATGACAAATGCTTGGTGAGATTTCATCGCCTCAATTTTCAATTTGATTTAATGACAAATTTATGAAATATGAAGTATTTTAGAATGTGGATTGTATCATTGCAAGCAATATTTGACTGTACTTACGGTCTAGGATAATGGTATGGCTATAAATCCCCTCTTCATTCCTTCTTTTTTCTTTCTTACTTATCCTTTGGGAGTGGGTTATTATACCATGTTGACAGTTCATGTCATCCCTAAAATCGTTGTGTGGTATTTGTGGGGATAGTATCATGGTGAGCAGAGACATTTGTATCAATTATAATACATTTTCTGAGTTTTGACAAGTTTCAAATTATATAATTTAAACGGGCAAAATGGTAATTTCAAAGGACACATGAGAAGTCCAAAAGATGGAAAAAGATAATCTCTCATACTTTACGGTTCCAAGAATATTCATGAATAAATTACCATAAGTTGAGCAGTAATATTTCATTCGGTGACAATTATATTTTAAAAAAAAAATACATCCAATTTTGATTAATATTTTAAACAAACATTGAAACGACCTCATCTCAAATTATATTTTAGGCCTCAAAATACATTGAACTGACCCTTTAAATTTGTTGACAAAAAATTGATATTTTGATCCTAACACATACTCCCCTAGTTTTAAATATAGGCAACAAAGACTTTGTGCTTTTTATTTGAAGGGTTATTTATTGAAATTGACCCTATAATATATGTGAAGTTCGAAAAATGACCTTGTAACATAAAAAAACACATATTCTAACCCTGTAATTCGAGATTCTTATTATTTTTGCCCTGTAATATAGTTGAAGTCTAAAAAATCTACTTAGAAGTTGAATTTTTTCATGATTTTTTTCAAGAATCTTTAGGAGGTTAAAATATGACTGTACACATAAAATTATAACTTTTCAACTAAGGATGAATTAATTATGAATTTTTAAAGCGCCAAAAACTTAAAAAAAAAAAAAACAACGAAAACCTCAACCTATATATCGTATTTTGAGCTGATTGTTTGCAAAGACATCTATATAAATACATAACAAGGATCTACAAAGTTTCGTAGCATTTCAAAAACGTTTCAATTTATTTTTATTTTTCAACCAAAATGTGCGAAATTGCAATTTTGTTCCGAGTACACGTATACTCACGGTCAAATTTTGTAGGCATTGTTAGAACATCATAAGAACCTTCACCGTGAAATTTTGGAGTTTTTACTCGAGATACAAATTACTAATGAATTGCTTAAGAAATTCATAATTATGGGGAATAAAAATTCATAATAAATCCATCGTCAATCGGAAAAATCTAATTTTTTGTGTAAACCCATGTTTTAACATCATAAAAATACCTAAAAAAATCATAAAAAAAATTCAATCTCTAGATTACTTTTTTGGACCACGCGTATATTATAGGGTCAAAAATAAGAAGAATCTACTATTACAGGGTTATAATATGTATTTTCTATTTTACAGGGTTATTTTTCAGACATCACGTATTTTACAGGGTCAATTTAAACTACTTTTATTAATATATTTAATGTTATTATTCTCTAATTACTCTTCAATTAATTTATATTATACTTTTAATAACCGTTTTTTGTGATAGTTCTTAATAAACATTTTTTAAAGAAGTTTTTAATAACCTTTTTATTCATAAAACAAGTTTTTAATAACCTTTTAATATATTTAATGTTATTTGAAAAATACAATCACTATTTCTAATATAATTACCTTTTTTTATTACTTTTCCTAATAAATGTAACGAAATACTCCCTCCGTCCCAAATTGTAAGAAAAAAATCAAATCACACTTATTAAAAAAACTTAAACATAAGAATTTAGAGTATAGTTTTTTGTGTTTTCTTTGGAATAAGTTTTATAGAAAGATGTAAAAACAATTTTCATTGGCTATTGGTTATGAAGAAAATGAAAGAGAGAGAAAATTGAATGTAATTTGCATTTAATTTCATGAAAATAAACAAAAGTTTTTCTTGGAAAAGATGGTTTTTTAAAAAAACAAAATTAAATAGGATAAAAATTTGTCTTTTTTTATTAGATTTTGGGACAAAGAAAGTGAATTTTTTTCTTACATTTTAGGACAGATTAGGTATTTAATAGGCGTCCTTTGCTAAGAAAACAAATGTAGTATGTATCGAAACTTGTGGAAAAAATTCTTTGAAATTTTTTGAAAAATATTCTTTTCAATACAAAATTTTCTTTTCTAGATATGTTAGCATTACGATTACATTAGAGCGGAAAAGTACTAAACAAAAACAATTTATTTTTTCCTTTGAAAAAATAAAACACCTTTACTTTTATTTATTTCTAAGATAACAACTATCGTACTTTTTTTTTTCCTTCCTTCAAAAAAAAAAACTATCGTACTTTTTTTCATTCAATTATGTGTCTATTCAAATTAATATATCAAAAATTGGACCAAATCAATTGGTTCAACCGATTGAAGTAGGAATAAAAATAAGCCAATTCGTCAATTAGTTTTATCCTAGACTAGATGTATTGCAATTCGTTTAACTAGATTGATCCCAAGTTGAACATGAGTTGGTTCAACTTTTTTACTTTTAACATTTTTATTTGATTTGTTAATCTTTCATTCAATTCTGTTCAATTTATAGTTGAAAAGTACTAAATATTCATACAGAGGTTTCAGTAGTTCGACATCAAGTACAATTCCAAAACATAGCACATGAAGTTGGTAGAAACTAGCCACCAGCAGCCAGAATAGACTTCCAAAAAAAAAGGGTGCATTGGATATGGAGATTTTTTGAGCTTATGTGTTCCTATTCAATCTTCATTTCCATTGTGTCGACATTATGACTTAATTTTCTGGCTGCATTGCTTTTTGATGCAATTCCACAGCTGAACAGGACAAAAACATTTTTCTATATGAAGAACAAGATCAGCAATTTACATGTAGCCTTTCTTCCTCGATTGTTCATATATCATCTATCTCACGATCATTGTCATCCATAAACTTTGGATTCTGCTTTTTATTATTCCTTGTCTGCTCTCGACGTGATTGAATTTCCTTAATTCATCAAATGTTGACATGTCAAAATCCATCGAAGATAAATGTTTATTTGATTTAAGTTCGATAATTAGTTTTGATTAATTGCAGACCCAATAAATAACTTTGATATTGTCAACCTAGCAGATTAGAAGAGACATGAGTAATTTGTAGAATGAATATAATCATATTTATAAAGGCATGAATAATCTGAATTCGTGAATATAATCATATTAAAGACATATGTATTTTGTCGTTTTATGCTATTAACATGAGTATTGTAAGTTTGTTTCCTAATTCACCATTTTTTTAGAGATTTTAAATTTATATTGTATTGATGCACTTTATCAATTTAAATCAATGAATATCGTTTATTTTTGTATAAAAAATTAAAATATATCATTTCATAATGCAATGAATTTATTCCTTAAAAAAAATATATATCATTTCATGGCTTGTTAGTATTCTATAAAAATAGTTTTGATATAAAATTGAATAGATGAAGAAAAAAAAATAGTACTGATAAATATAGGATCTACTTGAAATAAGAAAAAAAAATCGTTCTCTAATAAATTGTTAATATTACATGTCCAGTCACATAAATGATAGTAGCGTGTCACAACAAGTGGTTAATCTTTTTGCTCAAAAAAAAAAAAGTGGTCAATCTTTATATCCCTTAATCATTTTGATAGTCCAAGGATCGATCTCTATCTCAAACATTGTAAAATGACTAATACCTACTTTTTTTTTAGCAAAAGACTAATAAGCACAAGCCCAAATAAAAATATATTGGCAGACACTCAAAAAAAAAAATGTCAAATGATATGAATAAATTATTTTTGAGTAAATATATGGGTGGGTCAAAATAATATTGATTTGGAATTGTGCCCACCAAATTTTTCCTCTTGTAAAATTATTGTTTTGATAGTTCAATTGTTAGGAATCCATCTATTCTCAAAAGTTTAAGTGGAATATATGCCACCTAATTAAAAGGAAGTTTTTTTTGGAGAGGAAATAAAAAGAAGTTGATGAAAAGGAAGTTTTTTTTTTTGGAATTGTACTTGATCCAATGATAGTGTTTAGATCTTCCAAGTTGTTTTAGAGTCAAGATCTCGTATATTTTTTTGGCTTAATTGCAGTTTTAACCCTTTAACTTTTTCAAAGTTGTGATTTTGTTCTCCTACGAAAAAACTACAAAACCGCCCCCTAAGTTTTGCACTTGTGGCAGTTTTGGCTCCCAAGGCTAATATTGACTCGGTCTACGCTGACGTGACACCCTAAGTGAGGTGCCACATGTTATTTTATTATTTTTTTGGCCTTGGGGGGCCAAAACTGATACAGTTGCAAAACTTAGGGGGCGGTTTTGTAGTTTTTTTTCTTAAGGGGCCAAAATCGCAACTTTGGAAAAGTTAGGAGGCTAAAACTGCAATTAAGTCTATTTTTTTTACCATCTCTATTATTTTCAATATCAAAGTTTTAAATAATTATTTAATTAATGACTGGTGGCAGCATCCGTTACTTTGTATGAGTGTTTTTGTGTAGCTTTATTTCTGTCATTCTTCTGTAGTGTTATTTTTTGGCAACAAACACTTGTAACTGTATTTTTGTGGGTAGTTCTTTTTGGCACACCTTATGCGAATTGAGTCACCTTCGATGATATAATACATTTCATTTTAGCTTATTAAAAAAAAAATTTAATTATTTAATATACACTTCAAAACTCTTTAAAATTATAGCGACGATCAGAAAAATTAGGGAGAAAATAAAGAGAATTTTAACTCATTATTTTAAGTGTGTTTAAGCTTATGCCCCAAAAGTCCCGTTCGAGAAAACATTGACCCAATTGAAAACATAAATCAAAATGGCATACCATAAAAGTAAGATGAGATGAGAATGAATCAATTGAGGAGATTTCACCTAAGTCAAATTCAATACTACTTTGCACATGTCATGTTACATTTACTTGACTTTTTTTTTTGTCAAGTAGTCTAGTGGTTAGAATTCACTTAATGAATAACGCATGTCCCTGTCAACTGAACAATGCTCATGAAACTTAATGACTTAATTTCGTATATTAAAAAAGTAACATATGTTCTGATGTACTCTCTCCGATTACAATTATAAGCAAAATTTAACTTTTTAATTATACATTAATTTAAAAGTATTCAAAAATTATTTTAAATTAGATACATTAATTATACAATGTATCTAAAAAATAAAGTTTTGTTTATAATAGAGATCGGAGAGAGTATGTCTCAAACAAAACGGGCCAGCCAGCATATTGGCTTGGTGATTCTCCTTTGTATTGGTTTTTGCCTTGTGGCAAGCAATTAACTATGGCGGTATCATCATTTCATGATAAACGCAAAAGAATATTTCAATGGGGATCATCAAAATCTAAAGTTGCAATAATCTTTGTATGAATTGAAGGACCATATGATTTGTTTCCCGAAACAACTAAATCACTTAAACTTTCTCTTTAAACGAGAATTAGTCACGTGTGACCTTTACCTACGATATGTCAGTGTTTGGGCCCATTTGGCTCGCATGAGTTGGGTGTGTGGCAGGACACACGTCAAGGTCAAACAAACACATGCTCTTTCACTTTGACAATAGTGTGTAACCAATTACAACGTGAATTCCACACACCCATTCCTCTGAGTTGGACCTTTTTTGTTCTTAGCTTTTGTATCTTTCTTACCTGAATCTTTATTAGATTCAATGCTTTCTTTAAATGTACTGTAAATTAAAAGTTGATGTATGATTAACTTAGTTTTGTTTTATCTAATTAGAATATTGTTGGCTCACAAAGGGAGTTTGGAAACATCACATTAAAGAGAAATTTTTTATTTTTTTTACAAGAACAAGTTTAATGTATTTCATTTATTAATTTTTTTTTGATATATGATGGAATGTTGTAATGAATACGAAAACTAGTTTTCAATAGAGTTGTCTTAGCTAAGTTATGAGTAGCTTCATTTGTTTATCTCCTAATGAACTTTACATCAAAGTTTATAAGATCAATACAAAGCAGATGTGCACAATTATTTGTTATTTTGCTAAATTATGAGAGACCTTCATAAGATCTGTAAATGTTGTCCGCTACTGTTTTGGAATCTACCTCAAAATTCATAAGATCCCTAACCCATTCCAAAGCCTTCAATAAGCCTAGAGCTTCCCCTGTGTCAACATCCGTGATAGGAGAGAATCATTCAATCCAGGCCAACACAAAAACCCATTCTTCATCCATGATACAAATTTCAATATCTACCATGTCAGGAGGTTCGAAGAAGGATGCGTCAACATTGCATTTGTACCTGCCTCAAGATGGTTTAGTCCATTTTTCAATCGGTCTTGTACGTAGCTTGTGTATTGGACATTTGTTGTTTAACCTCTTGAGCATTAGTCCAACTCGCGAGCCGTGCTCACTTAATTTATTGTGCTCAGTTTTCAAGCGGAAACTCTTTCATCCACATCTACATACACTTGTACTTGCCGTTTGAACATCCTTGGTTGGAAAGAGTTTGAACACAAGGAAACTCTTGTCGAACCTTGACTTTGATGCAGTTGTTGAGTCATAAGTTTGACTTTGATACATCTGTTGAGTCATAAGAAGAGTCTAAAAGAACATTTTTATTAGATTGAGAGCAACCACACAAATGAGAGACATCATATTTTTTAATCAAAACCTTAAGACATTATTGAGTTTATAAAACTTTATAACTCACATGCTACACAACAAATATTATGTTTGGATGAGTTGATCCAAAGGAGAGACATATCAAATGTTTATTGCTCCTTCTAATCAATTTATAAGAGACATTTCCATCAATCAATTATCTAGTTTAAATTTGAGGAAGCAGGATGGATTGAAATTATGAACTAGAATATTATTGTTTATATTAAATACTATAATGATGTTAGAAGTAGCCAGTTCTAATTACTAAATCTGTGTGCCAAATTCATGAATGAAATAGACAGAGGACACTCACTGCCTTACCCAATCGTACGTGCATGAATACCAAGGACATTGATCCAACGTGTAATAAAATCCACATAACAAGCCAAAATAGAAAAATACTAATGTGTGTGGTACAAAGATGATGTAGAAACATCACAAACCATGTGACCAGTGGGGGAGTGGGAATCAGAATTGGTTATAGTATAAAGGAAAGTAAGACATAAAAAATTGTCTTTTTCGTTGTGTAATAGTAATACTATAGTAACTACAACACAAGTAATATTATGTTTATTAACTTTTTCCTACAACCACCGTTACACGTAAACAGATAAGGATTCCGTCACAGGTTGGCATGGCGTCCCTCCAAAACACTGGCAGGGCACAAGGCAGGACAGGGTTACAAAACAAGGTCTTGTGGTACGTTGCTGCTTGTGACTTTGTCAACTTGTATCTTGGAATACATGGAAAATCATTCTCAGACATTTTTGCTAAAATTAAAATGGTTTACTTATTTAGCTAGCTTACGAAAATGGTTTTAATTTGTCACGAATAGATACAAGAGAGCTTCTACAGTGCAGTCAAAAAACTGACTTTTTAAAAAATTTAATTTTGATTTTAATGTTTGATTCATTTTTAAATTGTTGATTACTGATTAATGATCAATAGTAATTCATCTAGTAATGCTTGCAACATCTTGGACATACATGTACTATTTTATCATTGGCAACTTTAACATGCAAACAGATTTGATGATATTATGTGATAGTCTTAAGTGTTACACTTTGTGGGGTGTTACACTTAAAACAAGTTAGGATAAAATTAGATTAAGTGTAGTCTTGTTAATCTGATGAATTGATGATACTATGAAGACTGAACTTTTGATGCCACTGTACAAACAATGGGGTGTTACTCACTACACTTTTGATGTTATAGTGTTAACTTCATTAGAAAAGTCATTTTTACGACTACACCATAGAATTTTCCTAGATTAGATACAATTACAAATGCACCCTGTACGGAAGATGAAAAAAGGATGAGTAGTGAAGTAAATTGGAAAAAAATTAAAGCAACCGTAAATTATGGATGGATTTGTAACCTAAATTTACAATTTACATACGACTGTGAAAACTCCTTCTAGTGAGTCTCATTGATTGTATTTTTGTCATATATGCCAACGGTATATGTCTAAGAACTAAGAACGTCTGTTTAATTTTTTAGTTCTTTAGGTTTCGCCCCTCTTTTGCATAAAATAAATATCCTTTTGAAAAATATATTACAACTTGGATTGGATATCTTTGTTTTATAGTGTAATTATGTTGTTTTTCATAAAAAAAATGTTTTTTTTAAGCAAATGTTTATTAATAAAGATGACTGGGATACTCCAATCCAAAATGCAAGTGAATACTACCATCTACAACGATTTCTTTTAATTTTAATAAAGTTAGAACAAATAAACTTATATGTTCTCTTTTGTCAAAAAAAACTTATATGTTATCTAAGTCTCCACATCCACAACGGAATTTGAACGAGTTAAACTATTTCTCACATCAAGTGCAGACATGAGTAGTTTCGAGGGCAGGAGGTGCAACTGCATATAGCTCCAAATTTTAAGGGGCACTGTTTTTTTTCTTCTTCTTTGTGTTTTTTTAGGGAGTTCCTCATTGTGTTTGTATATATTAAAAGTAAATTATTATATACTGTAATTAATATACACATATTTTTGGTTAGGCTCAAAGATGTACGCAGCGTAGTTTGAAATATATTTTGAGGCAAGAAATATATTCCGATAGTTAATTTATAATATTTTTGACAATACCAATAGAAATAAAATTTTCTTTTTAACACATCTTTTCCAATTCTACAATTTTCCAAAGGGCGGCCTGACCTAAAATTTGAGAATCAGGCAGCCCTATTTTGGTCCCTCTTTAATTAGTATTTTCCTAATTCATTCTATTTATCGTGAATAAGATCTTTTGTCCCTTTTTAGTACCAAGTAATTCCCCATATGTCACTAAAATGGTGTCATACACATGACGTTTTGTTTTATAATTATGACTTGGTATATATGAAGAAAGAAAAAAAAACCTAATACTCTATCAATCGAGATTTCAATGAGGATTAAAAAAAAATCAATGAGATTGGTTTATAAAGATTTTAAAAATAAATTTACAAGATTTTCTTGATTGACTATATTAAATTAATATTAAAATACCCAAAAGCGAGATGAAACGGCTCTTTTTAACTTAACTAAAATTCTGAGTTTGAATTCATCCTTAAGCACGTGTCATTTGCGCGTGGAGGATACTCAATTTACAAAAAAATAAAATTAAAATCATTTACAAAAATGCATGTATCAAAAGGCATGCAATTAATTTTATTTGAATTTTAAAATTATAATATTTCAAAGCCATCTAAAATAAAATATTTAGTCAATTGACAACTTAATTCCTTTTCTTTTATTTCTTCAATAATTGTCTTACTTAATTAAACACCATTGCTCTATCCTCGTGAGCTTAATTTAGGTGGTAGGGATATTGCATATTATATCTAGGAGCTGGAGTTTAAACCCCGGACACTCCACTTCTCCGCATTTACATGTGTGAGTTCTAACCACTAGACTACTTGATGAAAAAACATCGTTGCTCTACTAATTGTTTCAAATAGTTAATTAGAATGTTGGATCATTAGTAAACATCACGTTCACGTCTTAGGTCCAATTTCCGTTGTCAACATAATTTGTTTTTTTTTTGACAAACATAAAATTTCTTTGGTAGTGGGTAAATGTAAATTTCTTTGGTAATGGATAAATGAAAGTATCTCTATGAACGTTCATCGAATCTTGAAACCTGCCCTAACCGTGACGAACGAAGTCGAATTTACCTTAACTTTTTTTAAGGTATTCACCTAAACTTTTTGAAGAAAAAAAAAGAGTCAAACATAAGTACACGGTTTGTTTGTGGAAAATGTGTTCAAAGTAGGATTTCGGACTATACCAAATTATTTCCAAGAATATCTGAAATAAATGCCACCATTAAATAAATAATAAATGCCCCAAAAATATATGAAGCTTTTTCTATGTCGATTAGTGCCACTGCAAGTGTCCATCACCGTCACGACTACAGTCACAGAGCACTACATTAGCCGCTTAAGTCATTTCGATCCAATTTCCTTCAAAGGTTTCCAAATCATTACATTCATTATCATTTATCATTTATACATATCTATATATATATGTCACCTTTATATTTATACTTTATTCTATACTTTATCCGTTTTCTGATTCTTGTTTTCTTTATTCCAGGAATCAAATATCATCAAAATCATTCTTGGTTTCTTCTTCTTCACTATATTACAACATTTTTCAGTCACTTCAACTTCAACCAACAATGGCTATTTTAGATGTTGTATTAGGAACAACCAATGTAACATTTTTCTATGTTATTTTAATATGGGTTTTATTTGATAGTTTAAGACAAAGCACACGTAACAATCTTCAACATTTCAAACACACACCAACAATTTTCTCTTATATCACTGTTTTTTTCAGTGCTGTGATTTCCCTTTTGAACATAGCTTTTGTTTTCTATGATTACACTACACGTGGAATCATAGGATTTAACTATGTTTCTTTTGGTTTAACATGGGTTTTAGCTACTTTGGTTTCATTTTATTCATTGAAGAAAACACTTAGAGAGAATAAAAGATTTCCGTTTGTTCTAATTCTTTGGTGGTTCTTTGTCACATTTGTTGATATAATCTCACTGTCTTTAAAGCTTGTTAAGAATTCAAAATCCATCAACTTATGGATTTTGTTGTTGGAGGAGAATATTGTTGAAACAGTTTCTTTGCCTATGTTGTTAGTGATGTGTTTCAATGCATTTCCTAATGTATGTGTAAGGGAACAAAGTGAAATAGAACAAAGGTTACTTCAGAAAGAGTTTGAATCTTCTAGTTTTGAAGATGAAGAGGCTTTTGCAAAAGCTGGTGTGTGGAGCAAACTTACATTTAGGTGGTTGAATCCTATATTTGAAATGGGTCGGATTCAGAAGCTTGAACATGTTAATGTTCCTTCTGTTCCTCACTCTGAAACTGCTGCTAGTGCTTCTTCTATGTTGGAAGAATCTATTCGAAAACAGAAGCTTGAAGGTGGTTCTTTGTCAAAAGCTATTGTTCATTCTGTTTGGAAATCATTGGCCTTAAACGCTGTTTTAGCAGGTATAATCCTTATAGACTTTATATGCAACATTCTGTCATGCATGTACTGATTTCTTACTAATTTGTTTATTTTATTTTTATGTACTTAATATGCAACTTTAAGTCAATCATGTAATGAGTAGTAATTTGTTTATTTTATTTTTATGTACTTTATGAAACATGTAGTCATTCTGATTTAGATATTGTGATTAGTAATTTGTTTATTTTATATATATATATTTTCAGGTGTTAACACTATTGCTGCTTATATTGGTCCCTTATTGATATCAAACTTTGTGAATTTTTTACTGTCTAATGATGATAATTCAAACATCAAATATGGATTGATTCTTGCCTTCATTTTCTTCCTCGCAAAAACTGTTGAGTCACTAAGTCAAAGACAATGGTACTTTGGTGCTCAACGAATTGGAATTCAGGTGCGTGCAGCACTTATAGCCTTAGTTTATAGCAAGTCACTAATGATTAAATGTGGCGGACCGACGCATGGTAAAATCATCAATTTGATTAATGTGGATGTTGAAAGAATTGGTGATTTTTGCTGGTATGTTCATGGAGTTTGGTTGCTTCCAGTTCAGATTATTTTGGCCTTGGTGATCTTATACATAAATTTGGGTTGCACGCCTTCTATTGCTGCACTTGCTGTTACCATTTTGGTCATGGTGTGTAACACACCTTTGGCCAATATGCAAGAAGGTTTGCACTCTAAGATAATGGAAGCTAAAGATTCAAGAATCAAAATGACTTCAGAGACAATGAAGAACATTAGAATTTTAAAGTTGCATTCATGGGAATCTACATTTCTGCAGAAACTCTTGCAACTTAGGGACACAGAAAAGAAGTGGTTGCACAAATACCTCTACTTATGCTCAGCAGTAGCCACTCTATTTTGGGCATCTCCAACTTTGGTTTCTGTTTTCACTTTTGGAGCTTGTATATTGGTGAAAACCGAGCTAACTGCAGCCACGGTCCTCTCGGCTCTTGCTACATTTCGTATTTTGCAAGAACCGATTTACAATTTGCCTGAACTTATTTCCATGATAACTCAAACAAAAGTCTCTGTCGATCGAATCCAAGAGTTCATAAAGGAAGAAGATCAAAACCAATTCATGAATAGGCATGCTTCCAAAACTTCAACAACTGCTATTGAAATAAAGCCAGGAGAATATGCATGGGAAGCAAACGATCAATTCCTGAAGAAACCAACGATTCATATTGCAGAAAAATTGATTATAAAGAAAGGTCAAAAGGTGGCAGTTTGTGGGCCAGTGGGTTCTGGAAAATCAAGCTTGCTTTGTAGTATGCTTGGTGAGATTTCATTGGTTTCTGGGGCAGCAACCAAAGTTTATGGGACTAGAAGTTATGTACCCCAAAGTCCATGGATTCAGTCTGGTACTATAAGGGAAAATATATTGTTTGGGAAGCAAATGAACAAGGACTTATTTGAAAATGTTGTGGATGGTTGCGCATTGCTCCAGGATATCAACTTATGGAGTGATGGAGATTTGACCATGGTGGAGGAGAGGGGAATAAATTTAAGTGGAGGACAAAAGCAGCGAATTCAATTGGCAAGGGCTGTTTACAATGACTCGGATATTTATTTCCTCGATGACCCTTTTAGTGCGGTTGATGCTCATACTGGGAGTCATATGTTTAAGGTTAGTAGTGCTAATGATTATTTTATTTTATTCATTCATGAATTTTCTAATTAATTACTTTTTTATTACATTCAAAGAACTTACAAAGAAGTGAAATGTTGTGCAGGAATGTCTAATGAAACTTCTATACGATAAAACTGTTGTTTATGCTACACATCAACTGGAATTCTTGGAAGCTGCAGATCTTATTTTGGTAAGACATATTGAAAACTTGTGTGTCACTGATGATATCACTGTACCAATTTGTTTGAACTCTCAATGATGAAATTTATGCACCTATTTGATTGAACTATCGTCTCACCAATAATATACTCTCTGTCAGGTTATGAAAGATGGCAAAATAGTGGAGTCTGGAAGGTATAGAGATCTCATAGCATGCCCTCATAGTGAATTTGTCCAGCAAATGGCTGCTCATGAAGAAACAGTATGCCAAATTCCATGCCGGAAAGATGATTCTGTTTGCTGCAGACCCTGCCAAAAAAATCCAACTGAAATTGCAGAAGAAAATATTCAAGAGATCATGTTGGATTGGAAGAGAACCAGAGAAGAGGAAGCAATGACTGGTCGAGTAAAATGGAGTGTTTACTCAACCTTTGTCACATTAGCTTATAAAGGAGCACTGGTTCCAGTTATTCTTCTCTGCCAAATTCTCTTTCAAGTTATGCAAATGGGAAGCAATTATTGGATGTCGTGGGCTACAGAAAAAAAGGGAAGGGTCGACAATGTGCAGCTTATGGGAGTTTTCGCTCTTTTGTCTGGTGGAAGCTCCATCTTCATATTGGGAAGAACTGTTTTAATGGCAACAGTTGCCGTGGAAACTGCTCAGCGCCTTTTTCATGGAATGATCACATCGGTTTTTAGGGCACCTGTGTCATTTTTTGATACCACTCCTTCTAGCCGAATTCTGAGTAGGGTAAGTTTCACTAGTCTTTCCTATCTGATAAGATTATCGTTGTTAGTTTTATTCAAATTACAATTCTTTTCTTTGTGATTGTTACAGTCATCCACGGATCAAAGTACAGTTGATACAGACATACCCTACAGATTAGCTGGACTGGTCTTTGCACTGATCCAGTTATTAAGTATCATTGTCCTTATGTCCCAGGCTGCATGGCAAGTCATTCTTCTCTTTTTTGTGGTTCTTGCTCTCTCTGTCTGGTATCAGGTAAGAACTATCATTCTTTGCTAATGTACAGACACTACGTATTAACTTTTTTTATTTTATCAAGATTTTGCAATGCATGGACTGAAAATATCATAGTTTAGTTCATGTTATGATGAAGCCTCATTTTGTCATACATGTTTGCTTTGCATGTTCTCACTCTTGCATGAATTATCCTAGTATTCAAATGATGAGGGAATTAATGTATTTTTTTGCAGGCCTATTACATCACTACGGCTAGGGAATTGGCCAGGATGGTGGGGATCCGAAAGGCACCAATCTTGCATCACTTCTCAGAATCAATTGCTGGGGCTGCCACAATCCGTTGTTTCAAACAAGAGAAAATATTCTTGACCAAGGTTATGGCTCTAATTGATGATTACTCTCGGGTAGCCTTTCACAACTATGCCACCATGGAATGGTTGTCTGTCAGAATCAATTTTCTCTTCAATCTGGTATTCTATTTTGTTCTCGTTATCTTGGTTACTTTGCCAAGGTCTGCCATCAATCCCAGTAAGTTCCTTTCTCCCGCGTTCATCCTATAAGCAGTGATAGTTTTTTAAAGATCATATATGTACGTGAGCGTCGATTTTCATTAGAGTAATTAAGAAACTACATGGAAGGAAATTTACAACTTTTGAGACTCCACAACCAAAAGGGAAAATATTTTTTTTTGATACATAGCTTTTTGGTATTCACTTTTATATATCTCTCAACATTCACTATATCCCTAGGAAGTTCGTTAAAGCACAACAGAAATTAGTAGTAAGATTAGAATCAGATTCCATAGATCTTGTTTTATATCTTTGCTGATTAATTTTTTCCTCTTATTTTCAGGCTTGGCAGGTCTTGTTGCTACTTATGGTCTAAACTTGAATGTGCTTCAGGCTTGGGTGATATGGAATCTATGCAATGTTGAGAACAAAATGATCTCAGTAGAGAGAATATTGCAATTCTCTAATATACCAAGCGAAGCACCATTAATTATTCAAGATTGCAGACCTGAACCAGAGTGGCCTAAGGAAGGAAAAATTGAATTCCTTAACCTTCATATACAATATGATCCTTCGGGTCCTATGGTTCTCAAAGGTGTCACTTGCGTCTTCCCAGGACAGAAGAAAATTGCAGTGGTAGGCCGGACAGGGAGTGGAAAATCTACTCTGGTGCAAGCCCTCTTTCGAGTTGTGGAGCCTTTGGAAGGATGTATACTTATCGATGGTGTACATATTTCCAAGATTGGTTTGCAAGATTTAAGATCTAAGCTTGGTATCATTCCTCAGGATCCAACCTTGTTTTTAGGTACTGTAAGGACTAACTTGGATCCGTTGGAACAACACACTGATCAAGACCTTTGGGAGGTTAGCAATAGAATACTTTCTTCAAAATTCCATTATTGGTATGCTTTCTACAAAATAAATTTTAATGAAAAGCTATTTTTTCAGGTTCTCAGGAAGTGCCATCTTGCGGAAATAGTACAGGAAGATCCAAGGCTTCTTGATGCACCAGGTATAAATATATTTGTTAAGCCAACTTTATCTTTCAGGAGTATAACTGCATAAATGCTTCTACTCCACAGTTGGTTTTGTTTTTGTTTTTTTCCTTAAAAAACCTGCTATTGATATGATACACCCTTTTAATGTGCACAAATACCTGTGCAGTGGCCGAAAATGGAGAAAATTGGAGTGTTGGACAGAGACAACTGGTTTGCCTTGCTAGGCTGCTACTGAAGAAAAGAAAAATTTTGGTCTTAGACGAGGCAACTGCATCCATCGACACCGCAACTGATAATTTAATTCAGAAGACTATCAGGGAGGAAACAAGCGGATGCACAGTCATCACAGTAGCACATAGAATTCCTACTGTCATTGACAGTGATTTGGTTTTGGTGCTTAATGAAGGTACAAGAATGCACTGAGTAGACAGTATGTAATTCGATATATATGATTGTAAACTGATAATGAAACCTAGGAAAACATAATGCTGGAGAGTGTTGTATCATTTCATCCATAGATATTTAACATGGGAGGTGGGGGCCGAAAACAGGCGTAAAGCTAGTTACCAAGTTTAACAGCATATTAAGGCACACCATTTTGTGAGCTTTGAGCTGATAAACACTATTTTTTTTAGGGAGCTGATAAACGCTATTATTCTGATGTATACAGGGACAATTGCAGAGTATGATCAACCATCTCAATTGCTACAAGACAATTCTTCTTCCTTCTCAAAGTTGGTGTCAGAATTTTTGAGAAGATCGTCCCAAAGTAATTGCAAAAAAAGATAAGAGCACAAGGACAAACAGAAGGGATAGCATAGCAGCAGTAGCACAATTATTGTAGATAGATAAAAAAGTTAGGTCTAATGCTGAGCATAATTAGTTTGGGCAATGGATTGCAGCTCAAGAAATCCTGACTCATTACATTAACAACACAAAGTTGAAGGTCAAGTAGATTGAAGGCTCCTGATCAGTATGTCTTAATTGATATTCTGATTTCACAAGCTTAACTGAGTTTCTAATATAACTAAGATTTTCCTTTTCAAATTATATCCATCACACAATTAGTGATTGTTTCCATAGTTTCAATACTGGTTCCATTCAAAAAATTTAATGGATGTCCAATCTCATTAGTCATATATCTTGTGCCCTGAATGTATATAGACTTGTGCATTATATTCAGGGGATGAAGTTTTAATATTTTTTTCTGCATTAGATTTGCAGTCTTATTGTATATATGCCGCCAATAATAAAATACTCCGTAACTAATTGTCAATCTCTGGAATATAATAGCAGGCAGCTTAGAATTTGCAAGTTGAACATCTTAATCTTTTATTTTTACTATGAACTCTATGCTTGAGTTATTTTTTTTATAGGCTTTATGCTTCAGTTAATTGTTATGGAAAATTCATGCAACAAGTTCAATATATTCAATTTTAACATTGGTTTATAAGTCCTGATGATAAAAAGGCTCAGTACTTTAGTGCTCACTGTGGCTTGGTCAGACATTCAAAGGATAAGCATTACAAGAAACTAAGACCGGATGATCATCCTCATTGCATCAACCAAAGTTATGATACTTCATGCTACTGATGATTCACCTATTCAGCTAACAATTGAACAATATCAACAGTTATTTTCTTTGCTGATGTTTCATCCTCTTCTGGTTTGATTCTTCCCATTAGTCCTTCCAATTGTCTCAGTTTCAATTATCAAGATTGTTAACTCAGGTGCAAGTTTTCACATTGCTAGTTATCTAGGCTCATTCATATCACATTCATTTTTTGTTGCATGATGTTTCTATGCTAGTGGTCCATCACTATTAATGTTCAGAATTCGCAAATCTTGTGGACCACTTTACGAAACTGAATCCTTCACGACATTCACTCAACTATGGATATGATTTTAAATTTCCTTACAATTTAAAAATATATATGGATTGTAGTAACAAGTAAGAAAGTGCAATTCCAACCATTATGGTTCCATGATAAAAGGTGTCAACCTTAATTTGTGTCCTTTGCAATGTCTTGCTGAATTTTATAACCACTTTCATAGGTTGTTCTGTTGTCCAGTGTTCTTTTTAAAAGCACTTCTGCAAATCTATGTTTCACAATTTTTTTTATTTATCAATAATACTTTTAACAACCAAAAGGAGTGCCACAAAGTGATCGGAAGATCACAAAATGAGAGGTTGAATACGTTGGCCTCTCAAACTGAAAAATGAGAATTGAAAATCATGAGGGTTTGATATTTCCAACTAATCTTGCTTTTGAAGCAAAAACTACTTTTTTGGGACAAAATAAAATAATTCCCCAAATTTATAACCAAGTCCAATTTTTGTCGACAAAATACGTTTAGACAAACAGAAAATCAAACATGCTTGTATCCTAATCTAGTTTCACTAGAACTAATATTGTTAATGCAATATAATTTGATTATTAGTTTTATATTTAACTATTTTGTTGGGTGAAAATTAAATTATCTGTTAACCAACCCAGCTCATCATGCTTATAGTCTCACCCCCCAATGGAAAGGCACATGGGCAGCAGAAGAGGCTATGGTCCATATCCATAGGTCTCATCATGAAATTTAATTAAGGCTAACAAGTCACGTGAATGAATGCTGCCATTATTTTCTTTATTTCTTCTTTTGTTGTATGTGTCCTTGTTTGTCCACCATTTTTAGTTTCTATTTGCAATTCATGAAAAGTCTTAGTCAATGATGTCAAGAAAACAATTGAAAGGTCTTAGTCATCAATTTATTTCTTATTGAATATGTACAACCGAAATGAAGCATAACATGATGATTGAACAATATATAAGAAACAGTATCAAGGATTTCATTTCATTGGAGCTGTGCTGTAATTTAAGATCTGCTACTGATATCATCTTATTTTCGACGTTGCAACGTGAAGCGTTTCACTTGGAATACTATTACTAGAGGAACTGTAATATTATTCACTTTGCAGGTCGAGAATAAAATGATATAAGTAGGAAGATTATTGCAAGCCCTTTTTTAAGCGGAGGAGACTTCGGAAGACTATCATTATTCAGAAGACTATCAAGAACCACCTGCTCCACAGTATAAAATTTAAGTGCCACTGTAATGACAGTGCATGTAGATCCATCGGTCGATGCACAGTCATTTCAGTAGCACTTAAATTTCCTCCTGTCATTGATATTGTCCTCCATGAAGGTGCTAGAAGAACCAAGTATGTCCTTCAATATTTTTTTTGAGGAAGAGCATGTCCTTCAATATTTTTTTCCTGAAGAAGAGTATGTTCTTCAATATATCTAATATGATATAACAAAATGAAAATCAAACCTAGGAAAAAACATAGTGAATCGGTGATGCTGGTGTATCTTTCAATCCTAAAGATTTAACTAGTTAAAACATTGGCATGATGCTAGGCTGAAATTGACATGATTTTCACCAAGTTCAATATCATCTTGATGCACCCTAGTTTGTAAGCTTGGACCTTATAATCATTACTATTCTTTTGTGAAAACTCCAACATTGCAACTTAAGAGCCTGGAGGAGGCATCAACATTCAACATGTGCATTTATAAATTACTTTTATGCTTTAGAAAACCAGGTTCATTTTGTAGATTAGATTGGTAGGATATATGCTACTAACAAAACACTAATTTTTCAGCTTAACGAAAAAAAAATGCCATCAATTATGAGAGACAGTGCATAGATGCATAAAGTACGTAACCAAGAACAAAAAGTATCGGACTATTTATTACATCAAAGTATGTCAAAATTCAGTAAATTTGCTGAAAACTAATCAGCCAAGGAAAAAAGGTTTTGATTGATTCATTCCTTCAAGTTGGGATCAGAGAAGAACTTGTTGACAGACGGCATCACCTGAGGTGGTTTATTGCGGAGGAACTTTCTGACTTTATGTTCAGCATACGCCTCGCCCTCAGCATGGTTCTCAAGCACACCTGCAATTCTGTTCTGTTTGTTTACCCTGAAAACCAATTCAATTCAATATAATACATTCATCAGAATAAAACTAGGCTCAAATTCAATCTTCATTTTCTCCTATATTTTATCTTTAACTTGCGTTGATATGTTTTGCATTCATGTTGATTCCAAAGAGTTTTTTAAACCATATGAAGAATAAATTCTTGTTGTTCTGTTGATCTCTCAATTTTTCTGTATAATTTAATATTCTCTACTGATGTTAATGAATTAAAATAAAAAACTTATCAAAGAGAAACTTAGATTTTAGTTCACTTGTTTCTCATAACCTGGATAATAGAGGTGTGCAAAAACCAATAACAAATCTAGGGACACATTGAAAGAAAAGTGTTCAGTTGAGGAACAATTCATTGAAAGCTGAGTTTTAGTGTCTTTGGTAGATGAAACATTTGGATATCAAACATTTGCTTATGAATAAAAATCAGAAGCAGCCCAAAACAACCATCGAGGCAAGAAATGTATATAAAAAACAAACCATGATCCCCTGAATTCGCTGAGGCAAAATCGAACCACGATTGAATCAAAGATAAAAGAAATTATCTAAAAATTTATGTTTAAAAGAACACTTCTTAAACTTAAAAAAAAAAAACCATACAATTTTCAAGATAAATTTTCTTTTCTTTAATTTCTCAACATGTGTCGTTAGGGCATTTGCTAACAAAACCATATTCTTTTAAGAACAAAGGCAGAGTGTAAAGTAGGCAAAAAAATATAGTGTACCAAAGAGGGTTGATATTTCTACTAGATGATATTTGACAAATGATTTACCACTTGTTAAATTTTAGTCCTTGCTACTTGACTCAACCCGTTTGCACCACCATATTTGAGAGCTAGTGTGGTGGACGAGAAGTTGGACGAAATTGTGCGACTTCTTTTAAGGGTGTGGAAATTTTGGTCTCCTCTCAAGGTGATTATTTTCTCTTGGCAACTGCTTCAGGATAGGATTTCAGCTCGACAAAATCTATTTTCTTGGAGAATTATAGTTGATTCTAGGGGTATTTCTTGTGTTTTTTGTAATGAGTATGTTGAGTCAGCTAGTCACCTTTTTGCTAGTTGTCCTTTTTTAGGCTATGTGTGGTATCATGTGTTTAGGTGGATGGGGTGAGAGTTTGTTTTACCTTCAGATTTAGCAAGTATTCTTGGTTTTATGTTCGAATTAGGTGGAAAAAAAACGTGAGGTTTGGTTTCTTATAAATCTGACAAACTGTTGTGTAGTCCTTGTAGAGATCCGAAACGTTCACATCTTTTTAGGGAAGGAGACGTATGTGCTCCAGTTGGTGGATATTGTTAAATTCACCTCTTGAAAGTGGTTTTTAGGAAAACATTTTGGTCACACATGTTCTTTCTATGAGTGAGATCATGAACTCATTATGTACTGGCACCATTAATGACTTGTGGTGAATTTGTCTTGAATTGGTTGACTGATGGGTTATGTTCCTAGTCTTGCTATTGTTCGGCTGTGGTTGAGTGTTCCTGATAGGAGTTTAGTTGGTTTTCCGTTGGTGTTTTAGTTTTCGCTTTTGTTTTTCCGTGGGAGGAATTCCATGTGTTTCTATTATTGCTTGACTTATGTACTTCTTATACTCGAATTTCTACGTAGTTATACTCCAGCACGAGATTTCTCCTATTTATTTATAAAATATATATTTTCCATTCAAAAAAATGTTTTTTTTTAGGAAAAAAAATAGTGTATCAAAGGGGTTGAACAAAACCCTACTGCTGCTATCATAACTGAATTTTTTTTATAAGAAAGAAAAGGTAATATTTTTGACCGATGAAAGAAAAAAGTTGTATACCTGACTTCAGGGTTGGTGCATATATTCCTAACAAGTTGCATAGCACATATTCCAACAACAGTACCAACTGCAGCAAATAGTGCGTATACCTATTAACATGGTTGTAGGAAGCGGTGTGCGGCGAGATAGACGGAGGTTACGGCGGCGCACGACGTACGACGGCAGGTTGAAGTCGTGGGACGTGAAATGGGTTGAGGAAACGGGTCTGATATGGGTTGCTAAATTAAATAGGTCACTCTCTAACATGATTTTTTGTTTTTTTTTTAACACAAATTAGGAGGTGGCTACGTGTTAATATATAGACCATGAAATGCATCCAACGATTGGAATTGATCCAAAGTTACATGACTTTTCCCGCCCTAAAGTTATGTAATCCGGATCCCTATTAACATGATCACAAAAATACATACATGCATAAGAAAATTGTTTTACTTCATTGCAAATATAATAAACACATAAATATAGCCGATGTGTGTAGTTTAACAAGTACTAATTCATTATTATACCAGAAACTGAAAAAATAAAAAGTGCTCTCATATTTTATTTTACTGAAGTACTAATAATAACCAGAACTTACATTTCAACATCATTAGTTTTTTATTAATCAAACAGGTAAATAAAAAACAAGCAAGAAAGAAAGACAGAAATACCTCGGGCTTTATCCATTTAAAACCAGCCATGAGTGGAGAATTCGCAAGGGGAAGATGATAAACAGTAGCTGTGTTCAAGTGCAATCTACAATCTACAATGAGAAATAAACCTAAGAAATTCGAAGGACACTGTATATTGTATGGAAAACAGAAAAAGTTTATTGGAACGGTAATGTGAATTTAGTAGATTTTTTTTTGGTGTGAAAATAAGTTTCTAATTATATAGTCTTTCCTTTTAGATATATGATAGTAATTTTTTTAATTATTAGTTTTGTTTTTATATATTTTAAGATTGTGTGAGCATATCCTTGTGAACATAATTCAGTCGACAAAGACACTGTATTATATATACAGAGATAAGTAATTGAGTTCTAGATTCCCACTTATTCATCTCAAAAGATAAAAAATTAGTCACCAGATTATTTGGCCAAGATTATTTGGCCAAACAAAAGATTGCGTGAGTGAGTGATGGGTTTAAAAGAGTTATAACCAACCCTAACCATGTCATAAATATTAACCGGTTCACTTTGAAGGTCTCTGAACATGGTTTGGTTCTCCACACCCGTTTAAGGGCCTTGTTTTTTTTTTTTTTTGTCTCAATTGCAATTTTAGTTTTCTTATTTCATCTTTGTCATGTCATTTGGCTAATAAACAATAGTCTTAATATGGTTTGGTAAAAATATATAGCAGATGAATGATAAATTAGCTGATAACTTATATCTAATGATTGATGATTGATAACTTATAGGTGATAAGTTCTAGTTTTTTTTTGTTTTTGAAAGAAGGTGATAAGTTATAGTTGATGAGTGGTGATTATTTTCTGATAAGCTAATTAATTATTTGGTGATAAATGTAAAATGACATTTTTGATTCATAATAAAATTGATATCAATTAATATTTATATTTTAGAAATTTAAATTTAGACTTAAATGTACTTTTGATCCCCTATTTTGATTAAAAAAAAAAAAGAAGATAATTTTTAGTCCCTCTATTTCTAAAACAAACTTTCTGACCCCCCTACTAAGAAACTCTTGGGATTTTTTTTATCCCTCTATATTTTGTATGATGTGTCTAACTCATTTATGATGTGACGGTTGTAGTAAGTTGGTGTGAATATTTTCAACATGAGCATTTTGAGTAAATATTAAATAATAATTTTTTTATAACTTAATTTTTTTAATTAATTTAATTAATAGTTACAAATTTATTATGAACATCTGCATATTCATCATTATCATCTACAACACAATCATCGCACCATCATCAACAATGCCCTTTCATCATTATCATCGTCGTCGTCGTCATCATCATTTTCTCTAAGCTTCATCTTTCAAACACATAACACAAAATGCATTGCAATCCAATTCGTAGATCTAAAACACAAACCCTAATTTGAAACCCAAACAAAAGGCTCATTTCTTAAAAAAGAGAAATAGATTTGGAATGTGGATGAGGAAGTGAGAAACAGGAAATTAAAAGCCGCAAATCCACAATTGATTTTCTTCATATATCATAATCAGAAATTTTGAACAATTGTTTAATGTATCTAAGTCTCTTACAATTCAAAATAACAATATCTTGTGTTTTATCACTTTCAGTTAGATTTTTTCCACACACATTTACATTGTTAACACTTGCTCGGCACCAATATTTTTATTTTTTTTTTATAAAAATAAAACGATATTCATTCATTCAAATTGATAGAGTACATAAGATACAATAACATGTTCAACATCGTTAAAAACGTAAAGGGTGAATATGCGAACAAACTCACTACATACAAGTTAATAGCATACAACGACAAAATGCCTACAAATAATATGATAAATTCTAAATCATCGAAATATTCATGATTTCGAATCTGCAACGTCGATGCCCAAATCATTGATTGAATCTGTAATTGACTGAAGTAGATCTTTGAATAGGAACCAAACGAACTCCGCAACAAGAGGCAAAATCAAACGCCGCACAAGACGACAAACAACACAACGCTGCACTTAGTCGACGAAATCACAAAAAACACAAAAGAAAAAAGTTGATATATGTGAAAACCACTTATTTGAATTGAAAGAAAAAGGAAAAAGATGTAAAGAGGTGATTCTAGGTCAAAAATGGCCTAAAACCACTCCTACTCGATGAATGAAAAAGAAAATTTAGAGAGAATGTGGAGTTTCTCTCACGAAAAAAACTAGGGTCAAACAAATCAATTTTATGCACCCATATTTTCTTGTCACTAAGATCCGAACAATGTGAATTACTATGTCATCATTATATTTCTCTCAAAAAAAAATGTTATCATTATATTTAATAGACTTCACTAGTATATTATAATTTGTATATATTATTATAATTGTTACGCTTAGCCAATGGAGGTTGATCTCATTAATAAAAAATTGGTAAGAATTGTTAAGTTATACATGCAATAACGTGAGTTCAACTTTCGTTATTAGCTTACGTGAAAATATCACCGGTAGATACTCTATAAATATCTTTGTCAACATCCTCTAAACCTTAAAAGTTGAAATATATCATGATCATAGTGAGTCTAGAGTACATAACTACTTAGGTAAACTTTCTTTCATAAAAAAATTTGTTACACCATTTACGATCGTAAAAATCCTTTTCTTTCTCCACCTTGATCTATGTTTATCAAATTATCACCACATTTTTTGTTTGATAAAAAGGCTTCATCACATATTAGCTACGCAAGAGTTTGTGGCTCCCTATCAACGTATGATGTACCGCAAAAGTTTGTGAAACTCTATTTTTGGTGTAAACAATGAACACCACAAAAGTTTGTGGCTGCCTGAGTCCATTGACCAATATATCTATGGCGATAATTTTCGCTACGCAAGTCATAATGATTAATTATGTATAGAAGGAAATTAGGAAATTAGTCCTAAAACTAGCAAAACCAGAAAGTTTATGCCCTCTAATTCTCTATCCCTTTTTTTGGCAACTCGTTCTTTATGCCATGCCACAAACGACATAATCTTTCAAATTTCCCTAAGTGAATGAAAACAATCGTAGCGGGGTCCATGGAACTATAATGATAATTCAATAACTTTTTTTTTTTTCTGAGTTTGAACCCCAAATCTTGCATAATTATGCATTGTTTATACCAACTGAGTTATGCTCAAGGATTGTAGTTTGATATAACCATTTTCTAATGCATGTAACACTACACAATATTAAAGATAAATATTGTTGTCCCCTTAAACATAGTTGCTAGCAATGACACTATGATATACAAGGGTCAAAATTCAAACCTCAAATTTCTCATTTATTAATTTTAAAAGGTAAGTTTTTAGTTAAAAAGTTATTTGACCCAAAAAAAAAAATATTGTTTTCTCCCACAACATAAGTCATTATAGAATCAAAGAAGTTGAGTCCTACATAAAAAGTTATACTTCATAATATCTGATCTCTAAATAGGATTATCTTTAAAGACATGAGAAACGTTGAAGAAAGTCAATATAAGGAACAAGTTGTCTCATTTTGTTTGTTGTTTTATGATTTATCGTCATAGTTATCTATTATTATGTGCTTTTGATTATTGTAATTTATTTTTTACATATTAGTGAAATATAATTTTGTGAAATAAAATAATTTTATAAAATCAACAAAACCAACTACATTTACTAGTAGTAAGTAGATTACAAATATGGTGACTCCATAAACAAACAAAAAAAAACAATTAACGATATTTATGTGTGCAATATAGCACACGTTACAAAAAATGATGAAATTAAAAATCCTTTGGATGTCCACTGAGCTCAAAGTACAAGAGATTCTCAAATCTCAATCCTTCTTTTTAACTTTTTCTCCACTATAGATAAGAAGAATTTCTCTCCCTACAAATCCTTTTCCTTCATTTTGTCTTCTAACAATCATAACTTCATGCCACAACAGTTGTAGTTTTGTTTTCCTTAATTATCTCCTAGTCACCATTCAGCCTGCAACCAGACAGCAATTTGTTTTTGCTGCTAACTTAGTTTCCTTGTACTTCACTGTTTACAAGGTTTATGTTCCTTCCTAGAATTTTCATCTAATTATTTACTTTTCCAATAACTTTCACTTTTTCACATCCAAGAGAAGAATAAACATAAAGCATATATATATTGAATATATTCTCCAAATAATTGAATGATTTTTCACTTTATACTTTTTATGAAAGAGTCTAAAAAGCCACTTTACTTTGTTTCTTCAACACAGTGATTTGAATATGGCACCTTCTTACTTTCCTCTACTTTGGGAGAGCACAGGAGACCAATGGTGGTATGCAACACCTATTGATTTAGCAGCTGCAAATGGTCTCTATGATTTGGTAGCTGAGCTTCTCCATCATGATACAAATCTTCTTATTAAGCTCACTTCTCTTCGTCGAATTCGTCGACTAGAAACTGTGTGGGATGATGAAGCTCAGTTTGAAGATGTTGCAAAGTGTAGGTCTCACGTTGCAAAGAAACTTCTGCTTGAGTGTGAAGAAACAGCAACAGGAACAAACTCTCTCATTCGTGGTGGATATGGTGGATGGCTTTTGTATACTGCTGCTTCTGCTGGTGATTTGGAGTTTGTTTATGAATTGTTGAGAAGAGATTCTTTGTTGGTTTTTGGTGAAGGAGAGTATGGTGTTACTGATATGTTTTATGCTGCAGCTAGGAGTAAGAATTCTGAGGTATTCAACATGATTCTTGATTTTGCTCTCTTAGGAAAAGATTGTGGTATTGTTGAATTGGATGAAGGTGGTGGTGGTGGAGTTTTCAAGAGGGAGATAATGAACAGGGCCATTCATGCTGCTGCTAGAGGAGGGAATTGGGAAATACTTAAGAAGCAGCTTCTTTTAGTAAGTGCTTCTCAGATTTTGTCTTATAGAGATGTTCAAGGATGTACTGTTTTGCATTCAGCAGCTGGAAGAGGCCAAGTTGAGGTAAGTACTCACATGGCTTAATTAACACTGTGCTTGTACAATTAAAAATTAACATGAAAAATTGTAATTTGCTTGTAATTGAAAAATTTATGACACATGCAAAAGACCTGCTTGCTATGAAGTACTGACGAGGATACGGATACATTGACACCGATAATAATTAGAAAATTTAAGTACTTGTGTCAGTATTTCATCTCGGTGTCAACTCTGTCACATTCTAAACACCAGATATGTCTTTAATCTGAGTTATCTGTGCTACATAACCTGCTTGTATGGTCCCTAGAAACCATATACTTTGTCTCTAAAATTGTAGAAGTCGGACAATTTGATCCTGAAATTGAAAATCTTCGATCAAAATAGTCTTTTAGAGATGACATTGACCAACTTTATAATGTGATATGGAATTTTCATTTTTCGGGACAATTTTATAGTTGTTGATTTCAGTGGCCGAATTGCACTACCCAAATATTGAGGGACTAAAATGAGATTCACTCAATCTTGTATACATAGATTCAAATAATACTTAATACTAAATAATCTGGGAATAAAAGGAGGTTTTCACATTTGAATTTTTAGCATGTGTGACATATTTTCCTAATCTTAATTAAATAATTGATGCAGGTGGTTAGAAATCTAATTGCATCATCACCTGATATTATAAACTCTACTGATGCACAAGGTAATACAGCATTACACGTGGCTTCTTACAGAGGTTACCTTCATGTAGTAGAGATTCTGATTCAATCATCTCCCTCATTAACAATGTTAACCAATCACAATGGAGACACTTTTCTTCATATGGCAGTGTATGGTTTCACAAGCCCTGGTTTCTGCAGACTAGACAGGCACACTGAGCTCATGAATCAGTTATTACTAACCGAAAAGAGTGCGAACATGAAGGACATAATCAACGTCAAGAACAATGTTGGAAGAACAGCAATTCATGTAGCTGTGATTCATGATGTCAAGTGTGATGTAGTTGAATCAATGATGTCTGTTGCATCAATCAATCTCAACATTCGCGATGCGGATGGAATGACACCTCTGGATTATTTGAAAAAAAGACCAAGATCAAGAACTTCTGAATTATTAATCAAGAAATTGATTTCATCTGGAAGTTTCTATAACCGTGAAGATTATATGACAAGAAATGCGATTGTGACTCATTTGAAAACTCGTCATGGTATTCGAGGCAGTCCCGGAACTTCTTTTAGAATATCAGATTCTAAGATATTCTTATACACATGCAATGAGAATGATCAAGTAAGTGTAGAATCAAATTCATGCTCAATTGATGTAGACAGTAATTACGAGTCAGCTGAAAATTCCTCATGTAACAGCAAGACTAGTGGTGTTAATTGGGCCGCGAGACGGTTAATGAATCTTCTCAAGTGGCGTAGAAGAAAAGAGACAAAAGAAACCTTGGAATTTGAAGACAATGATTCTGTTAATAATTCTGTAAGTTCAAGGAAAAATGATTTGGAAGAATTTCCAATCTCATTAAGGCAAAGATACTCAAAACAGTGCTCTCTTCCAAACAACAAAAGAACACTATCTATAAGGACTTTACTTCCAACTCCATCTGCAAAGAAATATTTCACTGCAGGCCTAATGCAAGGTGTAATTGAGGTAAAGACACAAAAAGAAGGGTCTAATTTGTCTCATTCTTCAAACAATAAGCACAAACATGTTGATACACTGGGACTACCCTCTTGCTCTAATGGACCAATAGATGGTGGGGGTACCCAACAGTTGAACTATAAGGAGAGAAACTTCAATAAGAAATTGATGAACAGGTATTTTTCTTTTGGAGCACAGGGGTCGGCTTTGGAAGATGCAAACACTTGCACAATGTCAAATCACAGTTCTAAGTGTTTCAGTTATTTCGTTGCATAAATGTTACCACTGGTATCATGGTGGATTGGACAAAATCATGGTGGCGCTGTGATTTTGTTGAAACTAAAGTGGGTAGCTTTTTGTCAAATTTACCGCGATACTAAACAAACATTATGTATATACGAGCTTGATATTTTGTGAATTGTGATATAGAAAGTAATAAGCCAAGGCTACAATTCAAAGCACTTTGTCAATGTTTTATATTTATAAGTGCGTTATCATGCTTTCTGTCAAAAAAAAAAAAGTGCGTTATCATGCTATGATATTTTTTTTTGGGAAATCATGCTATGATATTTGTTACTTCAGATAAACGTGTGTTCAGACCTCATTCTACCATAATTTTAAAATATGTTAAGCGTGTTTTTGGTTTAACTTCTATCCACAAAAAACAAACAAGAAACTATTATTTATAGCTCCAGAAAAAACATGCATCCTTGGCCCTTTCTACCGCGTTTCCAAGCAGATCATAAGAAAAGTTGTGCTTTAGATATTCAGTGTTTCATACCGAAAAGATAGAGCAATAGAGAGAGATGGAGGTATGAAAAATGTACTAAATTTTTGTTTGTGTATAAAATTAATAGTAATTAGAATTATATTTGAAGAAAAATAATTAATTATCTAGTAATTTGAAATGAATTTATATTTAGGTATGATCAGGACAGAAGAGTAATTTACTTACATGCTACTTTTCGCTCACCCTTTATAAACCCTATAATAACACAATCGTTTCTTCTTCTTCTCTTCGACGGAGAAAAAGGGTTTCTAGGGTTTTGAGAATCCACAACACAGCAACAATGTCGATGTCAAAGAGTTCCAAAATGCTTCAATACATCAACTACCGTATGCGAGTAACCATTCAAGACGGTCGTCAACTCGTTGGAAAGTTCATGGCCTTCGACCGCCACATGAATCTCGTTCTCGGCGACTGCGAAGAGTTTCGCAAACTTCCACCGGTAAAAGGTAAGAAAACCACCGACGGAGACCGTGAAGACCGCCGCACACTCGGCCTTCTCCTCCTCCGCGGCGAAGAGGTTGTTTCGATGACAGTTGAAGGTCCACCTCCTCCGGAAGAATCTCGCTCCAAGGCTGTTAACGCTGCTGCAATGGCTGGTCCTGGGATTGGTCGTGCTGCTGGGAGAGGTATTCCTCCTCCGGCGACTGTTATTCAAGCTCAGCCTGGTCTTGCTGGTCCTGTTCGTGGTGTTGGTGGACCTGCTCCTGGTATGATGCAGCCGCAGATTTCGCGTCCGCCGGTTTCGTATCCTGGTGGTCCACCGGTGATGCGTCCACCGCCTGGTCAGATGCCATATCCCGGTATGCCAGGTGGTCCTCCGAGACCAGGTGGTCCGCCACCGCAATTCGCTCCTCCGAGACCTGGTGGTCCTCCTCCGCCACAATTTGCCATGCCGCCTCCTCAGTTTGGACAGAGACCTATGGGTCCACCTCCTCCTGGACAGATGATGAGAGGACCTCCTCCTCATCCTGGAATGCAGGGGCCCCCTCGTCCCGGAATGCCTCCTCCTCCTGGAAGTGGTGTTCCTGTCTTTGGTCCGCCTCGTCCCGGAATGCCCCCTCCTCCAAATCAGCAGCAGCAACAACAGTGATGATGGTATAATTTATTGGTATGTTTGTCTTTTCTTGCTGATGCTTTGAGTTACTGAATTGGATTTGTACATTGAGTTATTGTTCTTAATTGTGTGTGGGATGGATTAGTGCAATCCTAGCTTGTGAGTTGTGACTAGTAGAATAATGCATGCATTGGATTTTAGAACAATTTTAGAGCATCTTTCTTAATTTCTAAGTAAAGGTTTGAATTTCAAAGGTATAAATCATTGATTTAAGCTACACAAGATTTGGTGGGTAGCGGTAAAAAGTCAGGAACTTCAAAATTTGAATTGACTTGGCTGCTTAAACAGTTAGTAGTGATTGTTTTCCATTGAGTGATTTAGACCTATAAGTTCAATCCTGTTTCAATTCCTCGTCTACATACTGTTCTGCTAAATTTGATGTTGTAGTTTGTTCTATTTTTTTAATGTTTTTCTAGAAACATTGATGATTGATTTCACATAGGAAAGCAATGATGGGCTAATATAGATTCCTTAATGTGGCTCAGACCATCAATTAGAGAATGCTCAAAATTGGAGATTCTAACAAAATGATACTTTCTAGGAAACATATATGGGTTTCAGGCAATGAGTAAAGATGTTTGCTTTAGTTTTCCTCATATTTTGGCTTATAGATCTTACTTAGGCGGCCTTTGTGCATCAATTATGAGATGGCTGAAATTACTGATTTCAATTATATGACATTTTGAGGAGTTCAGTTATATTATTATAGGCTACTGAAGTTGTTGCATGAGCGTGGATCCAACTACAAAATGATTTTTTTGTTACATCAATCTCAATGTTACCTCTTAACAATTTATTCTCATAAATAAAAAATTAATTTATTATTTGAAACCTATAATGTTTTTTAAGTTGAATATGATATCCTGATGGTCTTGAAAATTTCTTAGCAATTGTTGAGTTGGTGTACACCTTCTCTTTAAGAATTAGTATTCACAGTATTTTTCATTTAGTTTCATCTTTGCTAGATTGGTGTTAATAGTCCAAAGATTTAAGGCTCATAAAAATGTCCCATAATAGTCTCACACTCTCACTTTTTTAGTACCCAAATGTATAATACTGTATGGTTATGTCAGATTGAAAGTTGTGGGGGATTTCACACCCTTTCTCTTTGGTGTGGAGAAGAATTGAGAATAGGTGACATTTTTAATACTTCATGCTGAAGGATTTTTTAGAAAAATTCCATGCACTAAAAAGACTAATTATGATCAGCCACAAAACTTTTTGATGCTCTTATCCTTATTCTCAAACTACTTTGTCAAGAATAATTTAATGGGTCATGCTAACTTGTGCCCAAAGGGCACAAGTTAAGGATCTAAAAAAAGAATTAAAGCATAAGTTTTGTATTGAAAAATTAAGTTTTTAAACTTTCAAGACATCGAATGCACAATTTCGAAAATTATGTTTCTTTATTTGGCTTTCTTAACTTGTTCTGTAAGGGCACAAGTTAGTATTTCCCTAATTTAATTTACCTTGAAATTTATAAATGAGAAGAGTCTCGTGTTTATATTTATTGTCGTCCAAGTTATCTGATCGGTGACTGAAGTTAGACTAAAAAGCCGATATTTTATTTTGAAAATTCAATGATTATATGTTGTGATCTAAGATAGCTCAGAGTCAGAGACACAACTAGAAGTTGGACTTGAGAGTTGAGGTTAGGTGGTTCTTTGAAATAATCATTGTACTTTTTAAATGCTAGACATTTGTTAAAGTCTATCTGTTCTGCATCCCAGTGTTCCTGCATTGAGTTGAGAATAACGTCAAAATGTTAGGAAACAACTAGAACTCGATTAATCTTGAGAAGCCTTTGAAAGTATATATAAATACAAATGAAAGGATGTCTTTGCTACAAATTATTCCCTCTAGGACTAAATAATATGGCCAAGTTATGGACCTTTACTATGTCTCATTCTTTCGGAAAAAGTAACATTTGTGTGGATCACTTGGCAAAGCTAGGTGCTAAGGGATCCAATCTTTGGTGTTGCTTCAAGCTCCTCCTTCAAACATGCTGCATATGCATCTGCTACTAGCAGACATTAAGGAAACTTCTTTCCTTTGATTTTAGATCATCTGTTGGGACTACCAAGTTCCATGTAATGCTAGATATGATTTCGTAGACCTAAGTTGTAAATGTTATGACCTGGAAACTCTTGCAATAGTCACTAGCTATTAGAAACCATACCAGTGCATCATATTAGGATATATTTTCAGGATAATTATGGCAGATTGTAAATGTGCATCTTTTGGGCTTGCTAAGTTTCATGTATTGCTAGATACCATTTTGGAGACCGAAGTTTTACATGTTCTGACTTGAAAACTCTCTCACATGTCCATGGAAGAGGCTTTGCGAGAGAGACCAATACTTAACATAAGAAAATTTAAGAGACCTTTTAAATACTTAACATAAGAAAATTTAAGCATTCTTATCTAAAAATGGTTCTCCACTCTGCATAGCCTTGGTTCTATTTTTTTTGTTAAAATAAGCTTTTGTATATATAAGTAAAACTATAATGTGCATTGTGGATATTACAGACTATCACCCATTAATAGTATATCATTCTTTGAAGTCTGTGACCATTGGTGCAAGGATGAGGATGCATCCTCACTTAATCAATACAATATCTTATTCTTTGAAATCTGTAAAGAATGCTATTTTTTTCATGAGCAAATTTGACTGCACTTGATTGCATACTTGTAAAACTCTAGTTGCAGTAGTACAATTGTACCTAATACCTTGAGTCTTTAAATTCAACATCTTGTAAATGTTTATCTTTCTTCATCTTATAGTGGGTTTAGTTTTTCTTGATTGACCTGTGTGTGTAACAAAAATGTCTCACAAAAATTTCTCATTTTTGTTGTGTTCTAATTTCAAAACTTCAAAATGTGTCAGGTTTCTTCTTATTGGAGGTTTGAAGATATGGACATTGGACTTATCACAACTCAATATCCAGCTCGTTATGTGGAAGTAATTGTTGCTTGTATAACCTTGAATTATTACCGTATTAGGGAATTTTTAATCTCGTGATGGAAATGTTATATTAGAACGGCGTGTTTTGGAGGAAGTTATTGTACTGCAACTCGAGTAGTAGACATATAAAACAACTGTGTAGATTGTTGGGAAAATGCTGGATTGTGTACTGATTTCTGAGTGTGGGGCATGATCTGTCTCTTAATATTTTGGGCTATATAACATAAGGCAAATGCTAACTTATGCCCCAAGGGCGCATGCTAAGAAAATCATCTAGGGGTTGTTACTTCAGTATAATTTACATATTTGCATGAATTAATTTTTACGTCATGAGTTTAAGTCCCATGTCAATTGATTGAAAATGGTTATATGAAAATTTGTGTTTTGACTAATACGTTTATCTACATAGTTTTATGTATGACTGTATCAAATTCAAACTACCTCAGCTAACTGCAAACTTAAAGCCTTGCAAAAGACATTTCATAAGAGGCAGCCAAAGTGGAGTGTCAAAACATATTAAATTCTAGGCAACATTACACTAACCTCCCCCTGAGACTTCCTTAGACAACACACATGCCCCCTCTAGTTTAAAAATGAACATCGACCTCTCTTATTTGTTTCTCTGATTAATATATATACCTCTTGTAAATCAACACCGTTAGTACTCTTGTTAACTTCTTTGCTACAATGGAAACTTGTGTCAGCTTAGATGCATTTTGCCATGGTAACTCCTTGCATGTGAAATTGCTTGCAATCTCCATCTCTGGCAAATCTACAAAAATTACACTGGGGATGTACAACGTGACTACAAATGAATGAATTAAAACCATAAAACGCAAACAACGTATCAATCAGCAACAATACAAACAGAATCCTAAGATTCATTAGGCTAGAGGAATAGTAAATACTAAAGTAGTGAATGAAATGTGTGATTTGATAGTAATGATTATAACAATTAATCTCTCGAGACAAAAACACCAAACTGCAAATGTTCCTTTCATATATTATAGGGAACTGATTAATGGTACAAACAGGACAAATATTATATAAAATCAACAAAATAAAGGAATTATAAATGGAACATGTAACACAAAATTAACCTTTTTTTGTGTGTTGGAAATTGATTCACCACTACCAAATACATCATTGATACCAAATCCTATATCCAATGAAGCTCACAAACTATTCATCAATGACCCTAATTCTTATCATTTTCAAGTTCAATTGAATCAATAAAATCACTTCCTTCACTAGCATCATTAACACCAACAATATTACTGCTATTACACTCCGTCACCAAGTCCAACTCAGGGTGATTCATCTTATCAAAAAGGACGACGGTGAAATTGATTCGGAGTTCACGACGGCGAAGCGCATAGTGATGGAATTTAGGTATATTGGCTATGGAGCAATCATTATATAGGGCATATATTACATTGTAGTGGTGTTAACCGTTAAGTTGTAACGGTATCAATCACAGTTGTTAAGAAAGAAACTATAAACGTTTTCAGACTAACATAGTTAGTTTAGAGGATAGATGTCTGTTTTTTTTTTAATTAGAGGGGATTTGTGTGTTGTTCAAAGAAACTTAAAGGAAGGTGGGTGTAATTTACTCTAAATTTTATAGTAAAATGTTTGATGTCAATCCATTATATCCATTATTTTAGATAGTCGGAAGTACGTGTGAGAATAGGTTAGACTGAGAGCAAACAGCCTAGCCTACCTAGGCTCAGACAAGAGTCAAGACAGTGTTTTAAAAAAAAATAGACAAGATTTTTGAAGTTTAAGAAGTTAAAATGAAGAAGATTAAGGTTTTGCTAGAAGTATCTTTAACTAAAAAGGCTAGGCTAGATGACATAAAAAAGTCATTTAGGCTTACATATAACCTACTTAAGTAAAAAAAATAAAAGTTAGGTAATGTTCTAAAAACAATTCACTAACTTAAGCTTATCATTTTACATTAATTGTTTGCATATTTAAATATATGATTATAAACTAAAATTAAAATATGATATTATATATAATCAAATTGTCTAAAATGTCATATTAAATGAGTGTTTAATCTTATGTCTTTTAGTTTATTAATCTATATATATATATATATATATATATATAAACATTATTTATTTTCATTTAGTTCATAGTTCATTAGTCTATTTTAATAGAATGTATTTAAATATTTCTCATATAACTTTAGGAGAAGAACATTATAATCAATGTAAAGTGGACCTTAGAGACTGTATGAAAATTTCAACTCATTTCTAATTCTTTCATAAATAAAATAAACTCATTTTCACTCATCATTATGATGTGAACCTTTGTGGCTTTCCCATGAGTATTTAAGAGTTTGAAAATAGTAATTAGTACATTCCCTTGGCTGAATGAAATATCCTTGCAAAATGCATTTCACAGTGTGATCTTACTTTCTAATGTTACTTTGCAGTCTAATTTTTCAGATCACTGGCAGTGGCACTCCGACATTGTGGGGGGTTATTCGGTGCGTATAAGTTATCAGCTGCTCACTTCACAGGAATCCCCTCTTTTGGATGCTTCAGAGAACCTGATTTGGCATACTCAGATGCCCTTAAAGGTTTTCATTTTAGCTTGGCGTTTTCTTCGTGACAGGTTGCCAACAAAACTCAATTTATTGAATCGTGGCATAATATCTGCCGAGGACATCTCTTGTTCGGCGGGGTATGGGCAGGTTGTAAGTGCCCATCATATGTTTCTTCACTGCGATACTTTTGGCTCCCTTTGGCAGCAAGTTCGGTCTTTGATTGATGTTTCAGGTCTTGATTCGTCAAAGTCTCCGTGCTCACTTTTTCCAGTTTACTAACTACTTAGGTGGCTTGAGGGCTCGTCGATCATTTCTTCAATTACTTTGGCTTCTTTGTGTTTGGCTAGTGTGGAACGAACGTAATAACAGACTATTTAATAATTATCACACTTCCATTACAGAGATTATGGATAAGGTTAAATTTCATTCTTACCAGTGGTTGAAGGCTAATAATGTCACTTTTGTGTATGGTTGTCAGTAGTGGTGGTCGGACCCGTTGTCTTGTTTGGGTATCGGCTAACGACTGTTTTTGTAATGTTTTGACAGACACTTTGTATTTTGAGCAACCTTTTTAGTACGTCTTGTGCTAAAGAGGCGTCTCTGACTGTGTTAATATATACCATTTTTGCTTCTTCAAAAAAAAATTCACAGTATTATCTCATACACACATGAATACGGATTTGTTGCAGTACCTGTGTCACGCTATTTTCGATCTTACTGGTCGAATCTAAAATTAATGATCGATATCCTCTAAATAAAATTGATTTTGTTATTGTGTAATCTAAATCTTCTAATCTTAGATTAACTTAATAATTGAAATTGTTTAGTGTTTTTCTCACATGACTCCGAAATCTATAAACACCTAATAATGATGATTAAGACAAAATTTATTTTACCAAAGTATTCCGCTAGTTGGATCTTAGGAAAAAAAATCTACTTCAAACCGAATATATATTGTTTAAAAAAGTGGTAGGTAGCACTTTTTTGCTACCGGTCACTCTTGGAGAGGAAATTCAACAGATGATCAATTCTTTTTGGTGAGGAACAAATGACGGTCAAGGGAGAGGAATTAAATGGCTAAATTGGGATAATTAATAACGAGGAAGGAATATGGAGTTATGGGCTTTCGTCATCTTTATGGTTTCAATTTTGCTAGGAAAGCAACACGTTGGCGTCTCTTAACCAACCTGTTTCACACTTCTTCAAAGCTAGATATTTTCTTAAATATGACTTTTTGGAGACCCGTCTAGGCGATAATCTAGGTTTTATTTCGCATAGTATCCATGTTTCACAAGTTATAGTTAGAGGTGGAATGAGATGGTGCATTGGCAATGGAGAATTTGTTAATCTCCAGAAAGAACCATGGTTGTGGTGTGAAGAAAAATCTTACATCACCACCTCATGGTTTCAAGAATTTGAGAGTTGTGGATTTGTTAGTAACATCACTATGGTGCACCGAGGCGAAGAATATACCAGGGTGTGGAAATACACCAACAAAGGCATCTATATGATAAAGTTTGCATACTAGTCCGCAATGAAAACACTCATTGACAATGAGCAGTATCGAATTTAAGGTGGTTGGAGTAGACTATAGAGCTTAAAAATAGCTCAAAGAGTTAAAAGATTTTTGTGGAGAGTAGCGAGAGGATGTATGTCTTCCAACAAGAGACCGACTACAATGGAAAGGTGTTCAGTGTACATATGCATTTCCTTTTTGTAAAAGTCACTACGAAAATGAATGGCATTTGTTCCTCGGATACAGAAAGCCTAAGGAAGTATGGGAGACAATTGGTTTGTGGTCACATATTAATTCTTTGATGTTAATCGTTGGCGACTTTGTATCTCTTTTATCCATCATCTTGTCAAACTTGCAGCCACATAAATTATTTGATTTTGTGGTGCATTTGGAAACGACAAAATGAGAAGATTTGGGAGGATATCGAGAAGAATGTTTGTGGTTCCATTCAACTTGCAGGAGATTACATGGAGCAATGGGAGGAAGCAAGGTGGAAGACACGCCACCAGAAGGTAATAATAGCAACACCCATGTTCGATGGCTACCACAATTAGAGGGAGAGGTAAATGCAATATTGATCCTGCACTATTTAAAGAAGATCATTGATTTGGTGTGGGCATGTGTCCTAGAGATGCTAGAGATCATTTTCTTAAGGCCAAAATTGCAAGATATAATGGGGTGCCACTTACGAATGAAGTAAAAGATTGTGGACCAAAAAAGCTTTCTTTGCCTTGGTGAAATGGATATGTGAAATGTCTCAAATTAACTAAATCGTAAGCTACTGGTTGATGACATATTAGATGAATCTACAAATCAATTTGAGTTTGGCAAACTTAGAAAATTGTAGGATGCTTCTTTCCAAATATAAACTTCAAGATAAATCTTGTTAGGTGGCAAGCAAATTTGTAGCATATTCTTTAGCATGGGCGTTAAAATTGTATGTTAGTGTCCATGTATTTGATTACATACGATCTTGTATCTTTTCTACTTTGATGAATAAAATAATACAATTTTTTGCTGTAAAAAAATCTAATTAACTAATAATGTAATAATATATACACCCTTCAGTCACTCTTATAAGCAAAAAAAACATTTTAGATTCATTGAATAATTGATGTTTCTAGTCAATGTTATAGATCAAATACATCAATTATTCAATAAAATCAAAAGGTAGATTTTGGTTATAGCAGTGATTGGAGGGCGTACCTCCAAAGCATACATTTCTCTCGAATAATATAATTATACCTAACTGTAATAACTAACTCCGGAGCATACGTTTCTCCCGTATAATTGTTACTAACTGTAATAACTAACTAAATGTAGTTGACCGAGTGATGTTTAGCGAAAAAGTAGATCGTGTTATCACTTATGGATTAATAAAGTGCTATTTATAGTAATGCTCCCAACCATATAATCTCCACACTTTGTGTAGCTTATGACACTTACGGATAAATTGCAATTACAAAAGACACAGCAGAACACAGGCTAGCTACGAGACCTTTGAAGAAGTTGTAATTGGTTACATCACATTGTTGCATAGCAAAGATATATCATATTGGAAAAATTAATATATATTGATCGGAAACATGTCGTCGTCGGATGATGTTGCAGCACGGCAGAAGGCCATCGATGATTGGCTTCCCGTCACTGCCTCGAGGAAAGCCAAATGGTGGTACTCTGCTTTTCACAATATCACGGCCATGGTTGGCGCTGGTGTTCTCACCCTTCCTTACGCCATGTCTAAGATGGGATGGTAAATTTTTATATATCTATCTTAAGTAAAGTCTTTCACTAATAATTTCAAACAGAATTTGATAGTTATGTTTTTCTTTACAATTTTTACTATCTTATTTATAAATATGCATTTAAACAAAGAGATCCAAAACTCCAATTAATCCTTATAGTTTATTTGAAATTTGATCCACATTTTGTTAACTATTATATACATAAAAAAATTTGTTTACTATTTTTGCTTTTATTGGACTATATGGAAAATAGGGGTCCGGGTTCAGTTATTCTGATATTGTCATGGATAATCACGTTGTTCACTCTATGGCAAATGGTTGAGATGCATGAAATGGTGCCAGGAACAAGATTTGACAGGTATCATGAGCTTGGTCAACATGCTTTTGGACCCAAATTGGGTCTATATATCATTGTTCCACAACAACTACTCGTTGAGGTTGGTACATGTATTGCTTATATGGTAACTGGAGGAAAATCATTGAAGAAGGTTCAAGAAACTATATGCCCAACATGTACACGTATTAGAACTTCATATTGGATTGTTATCTTTGCATCTGTAAACTTTGTTCTCTGTCAGTGCCCCAGCTTCAACTCTATTTCTGCTGTCTCTCTTGCTGCAGCCGTCATGTCTATTGCGTAATATAATTCAACTCATTTATCTTTCTATTCTAAGTTATATGCATATCTAATGTTGTATTTTTTATTGGTAGAAATCGAATTTTACAAATTTATATACCCATTTTTTTAGTTTAAATATATATTTAGTCCCTGCAAAATAATGAATTTTCAAGTTTTGTCTTTATAAAATTTTAATGGTAATTTTAGTTGTCCATAATATTGTAGTATGTAAGATTAGTTCTTATTTTAAAACTTTTTACAAAAATGGATACTTTTAGTCCTCTAAAATTGTCCTATAAAATGCAAATAGGGACTAAGTGAATAAAAAATTTGTAGGGACTAACTTAAAACTTGTAATTTTGTAGGGATTAAAAACATATTTAACTCTTTTTAAAAGAAGAATTTATATACCTTTGTTTTTTAAAAATTTACAAATTTTAGAAGGAGTAAAGGAAACTACAATTAGGAATCAAAAGAGAGTATGAAAATATGAGAGGAAACAAAAAAAGAAACTACAATTACGAAAAACAAAAAAAAAAATTGGATATATATTTGCAAGGATAAAAACAAAAATATTTATTGGAGAGACTAAAAACAAAACATATATATTTTAAGACCAAAAAATAATATTTAAACCATTTTTGTATTATAAATTCACATATCTAACGTTGTGATTGAGTTAACAATTTGATTAGGTGTTTATTATATTTAAAATCAATTATATATTTTTTTAGAGGTTAAAATCAATTATATATAAGCTATTTCTATATCTTTTATATTTTTGGTGATAAAAGATATCTCTATTTCCACAATCAAAGAAAGAATTGACATAAATATTATATCATTTTTTTATAAGTTGTAAGCTATTTGTATACACTATACTGAAAAATTCTACTAGAAACCCAATTTATTGATGTGTTGTAAATTATTTTCACACACTTCAAAAAAAACTATTTTCATCAGTTTCTTCAAACACTTATTCAAGTGTTTCTAACATTAGATAAATTCAGCTAAAGCGTAAATAAACTCTTACACGCACACCAAAATTATTCTTTTTACTCAAATAGATTAGTATATATTTTTAGCCAAGCCAATTAGATTATTGTGTATCTAAAAACACAATTTGATATGATATTATATAGTCATTAACTTTATGTATATAAATCAACCTCTCATTAATTTCAATTAACCCTTTATATGTAGTTGACATTATAACATGTATATATAATACAGATATTCAACAATTGCTTGGGTTGCTTCCCTTCAAAAAGGACGTCAACCAGGTGTAGACTATAGCTACAAGGCTCATAGCATTCCAGATGGTATGTTCAACTTCATGCTAGCAATGGGAGAAGTAGCATTTTCTTATGCAGGACACAATGTAGTTCTCGAAATCCAAGCAACAATACCTTCTACTCCTGAGCAGCCTTCCAAGATAGCAATGTGGAAAGGAGTCGTTGTTGCATATTTAGGAGTGGCCATTTGCTACCTTCCAGTTGCATTTGTTGGATACTATATATTCGGAAACACAGTTGATGATAATATTTTAATCACACTACAACGCCCTACTTGGCTCATTGTTACTGCTAACATCTTTGTTATTGTTCATGTTGTTGGTGGCTATCAGGTGATTATTTCAATTTTTTAATTCATGTCAGTGTGAATTTTTTTCATGTCTAACGTGTTATATTTTGGAAATAACAGGTATTCTCGATGCCTGTTTTTGATATGCTTGAAACTTTTTTGGTGAAGAAGTTAAATTTTCCCCCTTGTTTTACACTCCGCTTTGTTGCTCGCACCACATTTGTTGGTAAGTGATTATATTTGGTTGAGTTGAGATTTTGTCCATTTAATGAACACTTTCGTTTAGAAAGATACATGCACAAAATAAAATAAATATAACTTTTATTTATGCTTATGGATTGTAAGTTGCTTTATAGTTCAATTCACCGATTTTTTTTATCTTGGTTCAGCGTTTACCATGGTGGTTGGAATATGCATACCATTCTTTGGTTCTCTTCTAGGATTTCTAGGAGGTTTTGCCTTTGCACCAACATCATATTTTGTAAGTAAAAGCAATGATTGATTTATTTACCAAGTTAACCGGCATAAATTTGTTTAATCTTATATTGTTATGATTGCAGATTCCATGTATCATATGGCTTAAACTTTACAAACCTAAGAGATTTGGCTTGTCTTGGATAGTAAATTGGGTATGGTATTGTGAATTGATATTATGAAAGCTGTTTGATTACTCTTTTTCTATTTAAGTAATTTATTAAGAAAGTTCTTTGATAACTCTTTTTCTATTTAAGTAATTTATTGAGGTTTTAAAACTCGTTTTATTGCATTACAGGTCTGCATTGTGCTTGGCGTCTTGTTAATGGTACTAGCCCCAATAGGTTCTTTGAGACAAATTATTCTTCAATTCAAGGATTACAAGTTCTTCTCATAAACCATCAATTCAAGTTATTAGTCGATAGTTAGTCATAGTTTCTAGTTTTGTTTGATTCAGCAAATGTGGAAGAAACCTTGTCATTATACAGGATTTTGTTACACTATAATTAAATTTAGTTAAAAGAAGCTTAGATATTTTATTCTCTTGACATAATTTATTGTTGAGATTCTCCAAAAAAAAAAAGTTATATGTTTAATTTGTCATGCATGACTGAATTTTATAATATGCAATTGACATAAAGATTACCAACCAGGGTTGCTGGTATTTTAAGTTTATTGAAGCAAAAAACATTATCAAAGTTCTAACATATATATTTTACAACCATGAACAACCAATGATGCTAATAAGGTTGTTGATTTTAAAGAAAATGGAACAAAATTTTGTTAGGACAGTACAACTAAACAATTTTGTAAAGCATATATGTGCACGATCAAACAAATTTATGAGGCAAGCAAGATCAGAGAGATTGTGCATATTATCATCCGAATAATATGAGCAAACATATGCAAAATATTTGATATGGGTGAATATATATATAAAAAAATTAATAATAAAAAACAAGTGGCAATCATAATGACATAATTCTTTAAAGGAAAGCTTCAAAAAAAAATCTTTAAATGTAAGTTGTTAAAATTTGAAATGTAAGAAAGTAAGTGTGTAAATAAAAAAGTTGTTACAATTGGTGATCTACTTACATCACAAACTAAGAGAAGAAGAAAAATCTAGGAAAGATACTTGAAATGCAAGAATTAAAAGTAGTTTTTTAACAAGAAGGAGTCAAGGTTGAAATGAATATGCACATTCATGTTCAACTCTAGCTCATTCTCGCCAGAAACTCAAAAAAAGTGTATGGATTGATGAGTAAAAAGACTATGGGAGTTTGAAGAGAAGAGAGAAATTGGGTAGGAGAGGAGATGAGAAAGAGAATTGAAAGGGTAAAAGCGACGTGAAAATCCAAAGTTAGATTATTAAAGAAGGATAAAACTGAAACCGGATCAATGAAAGGTGTGTTTGGAAGAAAAGAAAAAGTCATGATAAGATAATGATCTTGATACATACATATATTATTTTTGTTCATGAGAAAATAATGACTTTTTTTAGAGAGTAGAAAACAATGACTTTAATAAGTATAATTTCGTTAGTTTATTATGATCCTTCATTAGTGGTTGGATATCACGTTTTATGTTAGTCGACGAAACTCAAGTGTCCGTATAAGGATAAGGAAAAAATGTCTAAGGATCTAGGCATGCACTCTCCCATCTTAATGTCGAAGGATAAGGAAAAAATGTGACAGATAGTGTTTTTTTTTTACAAGATAAAACTTAATCCATAATCAAAGAAAATATTGACGAACCCCACATTTCATTGCTTAGCATGTGATGTTAATAGCTCTGACAAGGTAATGTTAGGCCATGTTAATTGTTGTTGGGAAACCGGAAATATACGACCCCGCATCAGGCAACCATGGCTGATTCCACATTGGTATATTCTCACCCGAACTTTTGCTCGATTTGAATCCACACGGAAGATAATCCTTCGCACCTCAGAGGACCACGTCAAACATAACATGGATTGTGACCAAGACCTGTACTAAAATAATCACCTAAAAAAAAATATTTAACTTTGAGTAGCGGAGTGATTCACATGTTCGGATTTGAAATAAATTTCCAAGAAAGAAGGTGGTATTTGTTTGCCCAGTGAGTATGCAAAAACATGTCAAAGAAAATTAATTATTTTGTGTGGGGTCATATAATAACACTATTGAAGAAATGTATCATTATTTTATTCGAATGGTCCAACAATTTTTTTTTATTTTTCTACAAAAAATAAAACGATATTCATTCATTTAAATTGATAAACTAGTACATCAAATGCAACCATATATTTATCCTATATTTAACATTCTTAAAATCGTAAAAGATAAATTCACAACCAAACATACATCACCCAAGTTAATAGCATACAACGATAAAATGCTTACAAATAATACGATAAAATCAAAGTGATCATAATACTCATGTCTCCGAATCTGTGACGTCAACGCTCAGATCATTGATTAAATTTGTAATTGACCGAAGTCGATATTTCAATAGGGTGAATTAAATCTCTGAATTAGAATCCTCTCAATTTTTCTTAATTGTTACATCTAAACCATCAAATTAAATGTCTCATTTCTTTATTATTTTTTCTCATTTTTCATATTTGATGGTTAAGATGCAACAATTGAGAGAAATTAAGAGAATTTCAAATGAGAGAATTTATTTCCTTCAATAGAAATCAAATGAACACCGCAACAAGACGGAAAATCAAACAATGATGCACAAGACAAAAAAAACAACACAACACCACCGCACTGAGAAGACGAAATTAAGAGAAGAAAAAAACCAAAAAAAAAACTTATATATGTGGATTTCACTTATTTAGATTAAAATAATGAGAGAGAAAAAAATAGAGATAGATGATACTAAATCAAAAAATGACCCAAAAGAAAATTTACTGAGAATGTGATGTTTTTCTCTCTAAAAAAAACTTGTTAAAACTGTTTATAATAACTAATTTGTTCTATTCCCTCAAAAAAAAAAAAACCAATTTGTTCTATTATTTTAACAATAATTTCCCAAGAAATAAAAACATCGTGAACTTAAGTAATGCATCACAACCACTCATAAGTAAAACATCGTGAGTATGTTTCCAAAAAAAAAAAAACTTAATAGCAGTTTTAATCCCCTAACTTTTTCAAAGTTGTGATTTTGGTCCCCTAAGAAAAAAACTACAAAACCGTCTCCTAAGTTTTGCATCTGTGACAGTTTCAACCCCCAAAGCTAATTTTGACTCGATCTACGCTGACGTGTGTAAAAACAAATTGAGATGTATATAACTAAAATTCAGTTATTAGTCTTTTTTAACGGAAAATTTAGTTATTAAATCATTAGCAATAAGAGTTTTATACAAAGATTCAATTATATCTCAAAATACTTTTTTCCTCAAAAAAAAAAAAAAAAATCAACATACTTTTATAAAAAATAAATCTCAACATATAAGTATCTGTACATATGTTTATGGAATGAAATATTATGACATGACGCATTGACGAAATATATTGGATGCACAAGCATCTTTTAATATTAACAACACATAGCCATTAAACTGAAAAACAAACCAAATCACCATATCTGTAACCAAAAAGAAAGAAACAAATCACCGTGTCTAATTTAAATTAGGAATTGGATTGATGATAGCTTGTACGTTGTATTTGAACCATTTGCAGTAAGTAGAATATACGTAATCAATCCCGCAACAATTTGAAGTGGCAAATTTGCATAATCATAAAAACGAAAATAAAGATTGTATTAGGCATATATAAACTATAATCCATGTGCTACTGCTTCCATGAAAAAGAAAACTAGGGAAGATTGGCTAACTCATGATAATAACTAGGTTATATTCAATACATTCTCTGATATGTAAGGTGATAAGCGTCCTTGGACCTGAAAAGAAGTAATGTTTTTTACATTAGAACATGCATTCGTTAATCATGATATTATTTATAAAACATAGACAATAATAATAAACCATTACACCTTTCCCTACACGGACTAAAAAAAATGAAATAAGAAAATGAATTACATTGAAAGTTTGAAACATGGGTGATTCGATTGATTTCAAGACACTTGAACAAGATTGATGTTAAGAAGTATAGGTTTAGGGTAACGGAGTGGCTGAGGCACGTAAGATCGTGCGATCCTACGAGTTGGGACTCGATCCTGGCTACCTATGAAATTATAGATTTTTTCAAGTACAGTCACACAAACACACATACATGTTAACATCCTTTTCTAATGTTTGACTTTGACACCACGCGCTTTATGACAAATTATCAAATTTGCAAGACAACATAATAAAGCTGTTTGATAACACTTTTTTAACAAGGTATCATTTTGTTAATTTGTTTCTACAAGTTAATGTTGAGAAGAAGGAACGGATACAAAAAAACAATTTCTTACCTGCAATAAATCAGTAGGAATTTGGATATCACCCTGTAGCAAGAGGTTGACTTTTTTCAGAGAAACAAATGGCACAGGTGTAATCACATAGAGCATGCCTTTGACTGTGTCAATGCCCCTCACAATTCCTGAGGCACAAGAAATCAAGATGTCTTTATCAGTAATGATGCTTAGAATTACCCAAATGCATAACAACTAGAAGATCAGATGGCTGTATGATCTGTGTGATCGGCTTTAAAAGATTGGAAGATCAGATGAATATGACATTTTATTCTTTATCTTCTGTATTTGTGGACGTTTGATACCCTACAAAGGTAGTGATGCCTTAAAATGTGTTACAACTTAAGATATTGCAAAATTAAGAAATTCTGTAAACCCGTTACAGCCAACAGACGTATGAGATACGGTGAAGCCAGCCCACAAATGTATATTCCTTTTGGTGTTTTTGTGTGCCTCAATGATACCAAGAGTTTGAATGATATCAAGTTCGAAGTTTAAATTTATCTTTTCATTGGAATCCAAATGTCGATTTTTGTTTAAGAGACATCGGAAGCCTTTTAGGCACAAAAATCACAAAATAGAGGGTCTTCAACTAGTTCGCAACACTACTGCCATGGAATTAGTAAAATGATATCAGAGCGCTAGAATGTTTATTTTTTTATTTTTGGTAAATAATGTTAGAATCTTTGCTTGTAACAGATACAGACGGTATTTGCATCTTAGTAAATGATGTCAGAATGGTTATTCTATAACAGATACAGAATGTATTCATATAACTAAATACATTTAGACATAATCACAAGTCAGTAAATCTTTAATTAATTTAATGTTCTTCCTTAGGCTCTCGCGTATACCGACTATTCATGGGCCTACCGCAGCACAAAATGCCTATGTAGACTACTTTGGCTAAAGATCATCCATGAAGATTGGACGATCACATAGGATGGGCCAATGAGACTTTGTCGTGATAACAAATCTACAAATAATATTGCTCATAATCCAATGCAGCATGACAGAACAAATCATTTTGAAGCTGATAGACGTTTTATCGAAGAAAACTTGGAAAGTGGACTGGTCTGTATGTACTCCCTATGTAAACACACAGGGTCAACTTGCTGATGTACTTACCAAAGGGCCAAGCAGTACCATGTTCCGGAATATTGTATACATGCTGGGAATGGTAAATACCTTCATCAGCTTGAGGGGGAGCATTAGAATGTTGTTTCTGTAACAGATAAAGTGTACATGTAACTAATATACTTTATTTTGTAAAGGGTTAAATAAGTTTTTAGTCCCTATAAATATTCACAGTTTTGTTTTTAGTCCCTACAAAATAAAATCACACTTTTTATTCCCTATAAAATTTTCCATCAGCATTTTTAGTCCCTATAAAAATTTTCATCAGCACTTTTAGTCCCTGTCAAAAATTTCCATCAACAGTTTTGGTCCCTAAAATGCTGAAGGAAAATGTCACAGGGACTAAAAAGTGTGATTTTATTTTATAGGGACTAAAAACAAAACTGTGAATATTTATAGGGACTAAAAACTTAATTAACCCTTTTGTAAATGATGCAGACTTCATTCATTGAGTCAAATCCGTTTGGAGTATTCGTTAGTCAGTTAGTGAATCCCAAACATCATTGGATTTAGTCATTATTCGTTAACTAGTTTCTAGTGCTACCTTATTCCTGTGTAGATATAGAAAACCCATAGCCTGACCGAAAAAAAAAAAAGATATAGAAAACCCATAGGTGTTCTGTTTTGGATCCTATTCTTTTCAATTTTGAGAAATGAACCTCTATTACAGAGCAAGATATGACAACACATTTTGGAATTTGGAAATCAGTCAAGTTACCTACCAAGACCAAGGCACCAGGGTAAATCTCCAGGTACTTCAGATTCAACCGCTAAGCCAACAATACTAGCATTCAGGCCGTAGAATATTTCAGAGCTTGGGACCTACAAAAATATTCATAGGTCATATAAAATGTTTTAATCACCTTTATATAAAAATAAACACAAGAAATATTTTTGAAATGTATATTTCAATACTCAAATTTATATTGAAAAATATAATATATTCAATATTTAAATTTATAATAAAAATATTTGAAATTCAAAGTGGATGAAATGCAATAAAACCAAGCATATAAAGGGTAGCTCAGTCACAAGACTCCACTGTGGAGGGCTTAGGAAAGGATAGACTTTGACACACACAACTTTTGAGTGATAAGGCTGTTTAGGTAGATACAACTGTGACCATCAAGTTACAAACATCAACGTTATTTTTACTCGTTGTCATGAGAAAGAATTAGAAGATATGATAAGTAACATTAGAACCAACCTCGCGATGAACATGTCGAATTTTTATGCTTGCAATGGGGACTTGATAAGGACAGTGAGATGTCAAGGAATGTGCAGTTTCCTTGTGCGTTGAAATATCTGAATCACTGGGAAAGCACTGCTTGAAATAAGCCACTATTCGTTCGTCACGCAGGAGACGAGCTTCCTTTTGAACAAGCTCCCTGGGGAAACAATATTCTATTATTCTATAATACTTCATGTCTAAAAAATAAAAAACAATGAGCCAAATTAGCAGTTAAAGATGGTAATGCGTAAGATTTGGGCTTACCGATCCTTAAGAACTGAATCTATCTCGATCAGTTTAATTGTTTCATCATCTTCCCCATCTAACCAGAATTTTCCAGCAGGTAAATTCTTATGTTTATAAAATTCAGTGGATAAGTCTATCTTAACAACATGAGTGGGACCAATATATTTTAGCATGTCCACTAATACTTCATAACCAACACCTGAAATGCAAGACAAAACAAACTGAATGAGTAACATAATAATTGATATGTTGTTAGTCCAGGAAAGCAGTAGTTTATGTGAAGTCAAAATACAAAATGTATGATTCAAAAGGAATCAAATTAGTGACTGAAAAGACACAAGCTCACCTTTAACCCAGCCAGAAGTATTCACTATAAGAGGCGTCTGAATTTTAGAAGCATTTTTTCGCTTATCAAAGGTGCGATACTTCTTTTGATAATGATCATAAATGGAACATACATACTCTAAGAACACTGATGGATCTATCTTAGGAGAAATATCACCAAAGAAAAGAGACCTGTTATGGAATAAATGACAGAAAGTGAATCGAACAACTCCATAACAAGTAAACATGTTCGTTCAAATAAGACTTGGATCAGGCGACCCTAACAGAGTCAAATATATCCTGCAAACAGACAATAAATACCATCCACTTCACTGTATATAGAAAACTTAATAACAATGAAATAGACTAGGACCTTAGAGTCTTACAGCATCTTCAAAAACAGGTAATAACAAAGTATTGAACAAGATCAGATGAAAATGTCATGATATATAACATTCTTAATAATTGGTTATTTATGGTATGTTTGGATGGAAGACTTTAGAGCGAGGGGATGACTTATTTTTCTTTTCAAAATTAAAGCTGCGAAACATTTCCGTTATTTTGAAATTTCAAATATATAACATACCCTAATGTTTTGACAGTTCGACTTAATCCAAAAATACACCCCCCAATAACCAACTATCTTAACCTAACTAGCAATTGAATAACACAATATGCCAAACTTTACATGTACCTAATGAATAGTGATTATGTGCCATCACAACTTAACAAGTAGAGCAGCCTTGTCAAATATTTCAAATCCAAAGCAACATAAAAGTATTGAGATGAGATATCAATTCATAGTCCATACCTTTTTGATGGTTTCGAGTACTTAGTCTTCAAATCTAACACAACAAAAAATTTAAAAAAGTTTGAATCAATAATGAATACATTATTACTACATTACATGTAAAAATGAAGATTAAGGTAGGTAATGGCTAGAAAACCTACCTGGAGTAATGTCGTAAACAACAGTTAGAGAGATTAAACCAGGAGGGGTAAACTCAGTTTGGCCAACGTCGGTATCAAGATAAGCTACTTTCTTGCATCTGGTTGTTAATAGGAGATTAAGGAGATAGCGGGCGAAGGTTGATTTGCCAACGCTTCCGGGTCCACAAACGAGTACGACGGGGGGCGTTGAACTGGATACAATAGAATTTGCAGCTTGTGACCATTCATCTGGGATGAAAATATCCGGTGAAGGGTATAAACCCATTGCTCTTTCTCTGTCTGTAAAAAAAGAAAGCTTTTTAGTTTAGTCAGGCATATTTGCAAACAGTTGGTGTGCATTCAAAAGGTGTGTTGAATGGGAGAAAGTAGAAACATGAAGAGATACGAACAAGGTGAAGAAAAAGGAAAGGAGTATACCTCAGACGAACGGTGATGAGACGGCGCGAGGCAGATGAGGGAAGCTGTAGGCGGAGGAGAAACGGCGGTGATGGACACTTATGACGGCACGGCTAGGTTCAATTTTTGTTTTCAACTTTGCTTATTAGTTAAACAGTTACGTCCCCGTGACCATAATTCAGCTGGCGCAGATATACATATTTTATGTAGAGGTCGGGTTCAAACCCTGATCACCTTACTTTTTCATAATTAAATTGTGTGCGTTCTAGTTACTAGGCTATATGATAAAAAAAAAACGGTTACGTCCTTTGAAGATTGAAGTTATTTATTTAAAATTTCAATAAATAAATCATTTATCTAAATAAACAAATACTACCTCTGTTTCAAAATGAATGTCGTTTAAGGTTTTTACACACATATTAAAAAATACATTAATTAAAAGAAAGAGATATGTTATTTTACCAAATTATCCTAATCAACTGTTGATTTGTTTTTCATTAAAGAAAAAAAATAATACTTTGAAAGTAGTGTATATAATATTAATTGAAGGATATAGTTGAAAAGAAAAAGTAATTATTGCATTGGAAATTGGAAGTGACATTCATTTTGAAACAATTTTTTGGCTAAAACGACACTCATTTTGGAACGGAGAGAGTAACATTTAATAAAAACTAGATGAGTTGGCTTCCGAAGTTCGTCCGGGTAAGAGCGTAACTCAGGGCTCAAAAAATTGAACTTTCATTACAAATAGGGGTGAGAACAGACAAGACAGCCCGACAAGAGTCTATGACCTGGACTATTTAAAATCTAGTACAGTCCAGCTCGTTTGATAAAAAGACTAAGCTCAAATTTTTTATAAAGTATTTAATTAAATAGATCAAGTAAGACCTACAAAAAATATATTAGGTCTATCATAGCAGCTTATTTATGTATAAGATATCTTCCATTTTTGTTTTTTTAAAGGATCTTCCATTATTATTATTGTTGAAGTTTTCTTTATAAATTCATGTCTTCGTATAATTTAGTTATTTAGTGGGAGGTTTGTTGGTGTGTATAGGCATTTATAAGATTTGACTAGTAAACATATTGGTGTAAACAGGCTTAAAAATGTTTCACCCAACCTTTGAAAATGTCAAAAACCTTAAAAATGAGTTACAAGGGATGATAGATTAGACTCACACTCTTATAATAGATCACATTTAGACTTTACAAACCCGACCAGCCCGACCTATTTTCACTCTTAGTTATATATCACCTACTTTCATCGACAATAAACAAATAACTTTGCCAAAGATTTAGTCAAAAATAATAATAATAATTTATACTTACTTTTTCTTAAAAGGGGATGCATGAGTTTTGTAATGGAGTAGCCTATGTTTTCTTGTGCAACTGCTTTTATGAGCATTAGCGTTTAAATAGTCACTCCAGATCCGTATGTCAACTCTTTTTATTGCACTAATATAGATAAATTATGAATAATATTTTTTTTATGAAATTTAGATTTTAATTATAATCAGTTAGATTTTCATTAAAATTATATGTGTAGATGTTTTCTATTATATGTGTAGATGTTTGCAACTTCAAATTGTAACACCATGCTTATATTTTTTAATTACACCAACAATATAACATTATTATAGGAAAAATTGTTTAGGGTATAATTGGAAGAAAAAATAATCTAAACCAAAATCTTTGAAACCCTTTATAGATTGTTATAGATAATATTGTTTCTATTGTATTGAGGTTGCCATATTTTATTGAGATTTAACTAATTTTTTAATGAATAATTCAAGTAATATTATAAAAAAAGATAAAATAGTAAATAAAAATTAAAATAGCTTAAATGAATGGTAAAATAGTTTAAATAAAATGATTCTCTTGTTTGCATTAATCTTATTAATGGCCCCATTGAGAGGTACCATGTATATGGTGACTTTATCCAAGACATAAAACATTTGCTCTATCAAATCAATGTGACGGTTTCTCACACTTAGAGAGGGAAACCAATGTGCAGACTTTATGGCAAAGCTTGGAGCTTTTTTTTATGTTGATCTTCTTCTTCATGAGTCGCCCCTGCTGATCTTATTAATCTTCTCAGAAGCGATGTGGATGGCACTTTGTTCATCCGGAAGTAGTTAGCTTTTTTTTTGTTTTTGTTTTGTTGTTTCTTCCATTTAGCATTGTAACAAAAAAAATGGTAAAATTGGAAAGGAAAAAGGGCAAACCAAACCTATTTATTTTCTTTATATATACTAGAGTTTAAACGGGTACTCCGTGCTCGTTTGTTCCGTCTTTTTATTACACTAATGCGTGTAAATTACGAATATTAATTTTTATGAAATTTTGATTAAAATTGTTATCATTTTGATTAAAATCGTAGGAATAAATAATAGATATTTTGCACTTTCATATTGTAACAAATTATATTTATATTTTTGCATGATACTAACAATAAACAAAGAGCAATTTAAAGAATGAGAAGAGTAATTTTCATATTTTTGATATTTGTTTAGAATATGACCAAATTCTTTAAATAAGCAAATAATATGTGTGTCATGGGACATGTAGTTTTGGCTGTAGCAATGCCATGAATTTTAAACCAAAGAGCACCTCTGCATATAAGATAAAAAGATAATGGAAAAGAGGTTCCCCTTATCTAATATACTCCTCTCAAGGAGAAAGTATCAGAAGGATAACCACTGATAAGGATAAGAAAGTAACAGATGAAATACCAAAGATATAAGTAAAATTAGTATGCAAGCTAATTATGAATTTCTTCCCTTTTATTCCTTTATTGTCGTATTTTTTAGAGCCCCGTTCATGGCATTGTATTCATAGTATTGTCGAGCCAAATGTTTTGGATAAGATTTTGGCTTTCCTCATCTTTCATCCAAATCTGATATAGCCTTTTTATATGCTTGTGGTTATGATATTTTTTCTTAAAAAAGTGATTAGTACCAAAAACTAATTATAGAGGACAGTGATCAGATTTGTATCAAAGAAGGTGGGAATAAATATAACTAGGAAGATGGTTTTTCCAACCTATACTAGCAAAGAACCTGTACTTTAGAGGCAATAGAATTATAATCAGATTGGTTATTAGCAAGTTCAAGTAAAGTTTTGATAGCCAAGTCATTTAAGTCACAGTTAAGACTATTTTGAAGTTGATAAGAATCAAAATCGATTTTCATCCAATTTTTTAGATTGCTCGATAACAATGTTAAAGTCTTAAAGTCACTAAAAAGAAGTTGGTTACAATTTGAATTCTCATCACGTAAACTAACAACTAAATTACATCATGTTTAGTTTTTTTGTCTCGGCACAAAATTACCATGTTATTGTCATTATTATTTGGAAGTAAATAAAAAACAATAAATTTTTTATTAATTGAATGAGGTAAAATTAAATTTATATGAATTTCATAAGAGTTACATCAATATATCGGTCGACAAGATTTTCATCACTCTTGGTTGTCCATAGAACGCGTTGTGAAGATAGAGTTTGATTATTTGATTCTCTTTGAAATTGAAAACGTTCTCTTTGTTATCACTTTTATCACACAAATTTCAACATCAATCAATGAATGCCTGTTGTGAAGATAATTTGATAATTTGATTCTTGAATGTTCTCTTTATTATCACTTTTATCACACAAATTTCAACATCATGTTTTGTAGTGATAGTCGGTAGAATTCTCAGATTTGCACTAAGATGAGAACATTTTGACATTCAAAATATTTGATGTTGATGATCTCATTCACAAACCCAGAAATTTCGGTGAATCCAAGGCTTCTCAATATAGGCACAACATATTTAACTGTTTTGATTTTTTAACACATGTGCATTTATACTTAAATAGCTAATCGGTTAGAATTTTGAATTTTTTTCGACTATTATGTAACATGTCTTAGCGATTTATTAAGCATTAAATATTGTCAAAATTTAAATAAATATATTTTACAACATTAATCAAAATGGAATTTTTTTCATGAGACAATAACAACTAAGTTGTTTTGTGAAACATGTATGCACACAATCAAATCAAACTATTTTATGATACAACAATATCGTAGAAGTAGCTGTGCATGTTTTTATCATTTGAATTTGAGAAAACATATAAAAAAATATATTTTAATAATAGAAAACAAGTGTTGCCAAACATGACCAGAGATCTACTCGTATCACAAACTAAGAGAAGAAAAAAAAAATACAAGAAAAGACATTGAAATGGAGGAATTGAAAATAGTTTTTGGCATAAATGAACTAGAGTTGAGATAGATGTGTGCATCCGTCTTCAACTCTAGTCAAGGGCAGATCTAGACATTTAGTATACGTTGGGCTAAAATTTTGAAGAAACGACAATGCAAATTATATTAAAAATAAGAAGAGTTTTTTTTTTTTGACAGAAGAGAGTTTTTTTATTATGTGCAAATTTTTAAAATGGTAAGTTTGTCTTATAACTTGTGTATTTTATAATAAATATATAACTTTTTAATAAACAATTGGTGCTTTCAATGAAAAATTACTTCCTTTGCATATACGGTGTATCCATATCAGACACATCAATATCATGCTTATTGCAAATTTTAATAACTTTAGATATGAGTTCTTCTCATCCCTCATTTGTCATTTCTTATAATTATTTTTTGGTATCATTAGCAAGTGACAAAACATTCAAAAGATCTTATTTCTAACATGTGTTTTATTTTTAAAAAAAAGAAAAGAAAAGGAAAATTTCACGTGGAGCTTTAGCTCTACATTGCTCTCAAATGCATCCGCCCCCGTCTCTAGCTTGTTCTTGCCAAAAATATAAAAAAACTAAGCCGGTGAGTAAAAAGATTATGGGAGTTACTTTAGAAGGTTGAAGATCGAAAGGGAATTGGGCAGAAGGTTAGATGAGGAAGAGAATAAACAATGGTAAGAGCTATAGAAAAATCAGAGTGGTTGTATTTAATGTGAGTTGAGTGTTACGGCAACAAAATCAAAACTGAAACCAAATAAATTGAGTGCGTTTGGCAAAAATAACATGATAAAATAATGATTTTGGTATCTATATACTTTGATACTATATAGAAAAGGAATACATTGTATTGGATTAATTTTTTAACTTTCAATTATACCCTTAAATAAATTTGCTCACAAGAATGTTATTTGTTGGTGTCCTTCAAAAATATTAATATAGTTTGTTACAATATAAAGTGCAAAATACTTATAATATTAATCAAAATCAAAATTTCGTTAAAACTATTGTTCATAATTTATAAACACCAGCACAATAAAAAGATCAAACAGACGGGTACGGAGTGCCCAAACGCTAATGTGCTTATAACATTTACGTTCATGAGAAAATAATAACTTTATATGTATATTTTCATGTAGGTTGTGATCTTTCATGCAATTTTTGAGATATGAGGAGTGGTTGGAGCTCACATTGTATGTGAGTTGAGTGTTACGATAACATGGTCACTCTCCCATTTTCAACTTGATCCGTATGTCAAAGGATTGAGGGAAAAAAATGATAGGTCGTCTTTTAAAAAACGGCGATGCTAACAAATATTATCACCACGAACACATCGTGAAGCATTGAGGAGCGTTAGATCTATTTAGATTCGGGGAACAAGGATAGAATACAAATGATAAAGGGGTCCGCGTAGTTGCAAATCAACTTTGATGATGTTTTTGTGAAAATCTTTTTCGTTTGAAATAGCAATTTCCTTTAAAAAAATAGTGACATTAATATGTTTAATATTATTGATTCATTTAAAAGTACGAGATTGTTTTTCGTTGATAAAACAATAAGACGACTATTTGAATATAGGTGAATTGATTAAAAATAGTTGGATTATATGAAAGTAGGAGAATAGTTTGCATTGTAAGCATACATAAGCATACAAAAATATTCCTCCAAAAAAGTATACAAGAATATGTCAAAGAAAATGAATATTATTTTTTTGACAAAATGTCAAGGAAAATTAATATATTTTTTGCGGGTGCTATAATATGACATAAACTTGAGGAAATTATATATTTTTAGTCAAATGGTACAACATATTTTTAGGTTTTCCATGTTATTTGACTAGAGATAATTTTATTTTAGACACAAAATATGGATAACTCTCTGCTGAAATTTGTTAGACTAAAAAACAAACAAAATCACCATGTCTAATTTGAATTAGGAATTAGATTGATGATTGATGGCTATTTTAAGTTGTATTTATACCACTTTCAGCCAGGGATAAATAAATATACAACTACTGGTCAACCCAATTTCCAATAGAAAAATGCTAAATTTAGCGGAAACAAACATCACGAAAATATCAAGAATAACACATTTTGTATAAATTGGCCATGTAAGTGATCACTCTTTCTCTTTTTTTAGTGCATCAACACAATTGGCATTTGAATAAAACCTACTATAATTCTTAATAAACAATAATATACTCCAAATTATTGAAGAGCTTTTCTCAGTGTAATTGAGCCACCTACAGAGATGTAAAGCTGTATGGGTGACATATGGTTGTAGAAACATTGAGTTGAGTGTATGTAAATGTGGTTAATGGTATATATAGTTGGTGGGTGTGGTTTATTAGCTTTAGCATGTGTTGAATTTGCAGGTCTCTGAGCATTCGTGATGATGTCGTGAGTTTTCTCTCGCGAGAAATAGCACGTCTCTTTGCAATAACCGGTAAAATTTAGGGAGAAAATTCGCAAATAAATAGAAAGAAAAAAAAAATACAATCATACTATATAAATTACAATCCATGTGCTGCTGCTTCCATGAAAGGGAAGTATCATAATAATAAACTGTTAACAGAGTTGGTTCCTACCCTCTCTTAATCTGTTACTGTAAAGATCAAAGGTATTCTCTTTGCTAACTCATGGAAAATAACTAGCGTCAATAAAGTCTATGACATGTAAGCTGATATGCATCCCTAGACCTGAAAATAAGTATTCTTTTTTGCATTAGCACATGCATTTGTTAATCATGATCCATAAAACAGATTGAAGTTTTGAAACATGGTTGACAATTGTTTTCAAGACACTTTAACAAGATTGATGTTAAGAAATAAAGGTATGTGGTCATGCAAATTGGGAGCAGATAATTTGGAAACTATTGATATAAGGTTTACGAGTCTCTTCCTAACTTGTCATCAGTCAGTAGTTGATGCCTTAGAGTTAGAGAGGTGTCCATTTTAAGGGCATAGTTTTCCTGTTTTCTTTCCTGTTTTTATTTTCTCATGTAATCTAAGGAAAAACCAACAGAAAGTTTTCCTTTGGTAGCTCAAAGTAATAAAGCTAACTTTTTCTACAAGAATTATTTCTACAATTTAATGTTGAGAAGAAAGAGCAAGTACATAGAACAATTTCTAACCTGCAATAAAGAAGTAGGAATTTGGATATTACCCTGAAGCAAGAGGTTGACTTTTTTCAGAGAATCAAATGGCACAGGTGTAATCAGATAGAGCATGCCTTTGACTGTGTCAATGCCCCTCACAATGCCTGAATCACAAGAAATCACGACGCTTTTAACAGTAATGATGCTTAGAATTACTCAAATGCATGACAACTAGAAAATCAGATGGCTTTATGATGCATGTGCTCGTCTTTAAAAGATCAGAAGACCAGAGAAAAATGAATTTATTCTTTATCTTTTGTATTTTTGAATGTTTGGTACATTAAAAAGGTAATTATCCCTTAAGATGTGTTACAAGTCATGATAAACCTGTTACAGCCAACAGACATATGAGATAAGTCAACCTACAAATCCAAATTCCTTTTAGTGTACCTCACTGCTACCATAAGTTTCAATAATATCAAGTTCAAAATTTAAATTTATCTTTTCATTGTAATCCAAATGTTGTTTTTTGTTTACAGGCATTGGAAGCCTTCTACATGAAGGCCCCAAAATAGGGGGCTATCAACTAGTTGACAACATTACTGCCAAAGGGCCAAGCAGGACCATGTTCCAGAATATTGTATACAAGCTGGGAAAGGTAAATACCTATTAATCAGCTTGAGGGGGATCATTAGAATGTTTGTTACTGTAATACTAGATACAGTCCTGTGCATGTAACTAATATCCTTTATTCTGTAACTTTATTCATAGAGTTGAATCATTTGGAGTACTCATTAGTCGCTTAGGGAATCTCAAACATCATTGGATTTAGTCATTATTCATTAATTAGTTTTTTGTTCTGCCTTAGGTTCTCATGTATATAGAACATCCATTGGTGTTTTGCTTAGGATGAATAAATAATTCCTATTCTTTTAAATTTTGAGAAATCAACCTATAACGAGACATTTTGGAATTTGGAAGTCAACCAAGTTACCTACCAAGACCAAGGCACCAGGGTAACTTTTTAGGTCCTTCAGATTCCACTGCTAAGCCAACAATACTAGCATTCAGGCTGGAGAGTATTTCAGAGATTGGGACCTACAAAAATATTCATAGGTCATGTAAAATGTTTTGATCAATGAATGAGACAGAATCAGAAGAGATGATAAGTAGCATTAGAACTAACCTCGTGAAGAACACGTCGAATCTTTATGCTTGCGATGGGAACATTATAAGGACAGTGAGAGGTCAAGGAATGTGCAAGGTCCTTGATCGTTGAAATATTTGAATCACTAGGAAAGCACTGTCTGAAATAAGCTATTATTCGTGAATCGCGCACCAGACGAGCATCCTTTTGAGCAGGCACCCTGGGGAAACAAATAGGGATATGCTGTTATTCTATAATACTTAAAAGTCTAAGAAATAATGAAATAAACTAGCAGCTGAAAATGGTAACTTATAACATTTGGGCTTACGATTTATTTAATGAGTCCTGACGAGCTGGATATATCTCAATCAATTTAACTCTTCTGTCATTCTTCCCATTTGACCCGAACTTTCCAACAGGCAAATTCTTCAGATCAGTGGATATGCCTATCTTAACTATATGAGTGGGACCAATATATTTTAGCATGTTCACTAATACCTTATAACCATCACCTGAAATGCAAGACAAAACACACTGAATGAGTAACATAATAATTGATATATTGTTATTGGTCGAGAAAAGCAGTAGTTTATGTGGAGTAGAAATACAAAATGCACGAGCTTACCTTTAACCCAGCCAGAGGTATTCACTACAAGAGGCAAGTGAATCTTAGAAGAATTTTGTCTCTTATCAAAGGTGCAATACTCCTTTTGATAATAATCATAAATAGAACATATGTATTTCAAGTATGTTGACGGATCTTTCTGAGAAGAAACATCACCAAAAAAAAGGGATCTGTTACACAATAAACGACAGAAAGTGAGTCAAGCAACTCCATAACAAGTGAGGGCATTCGTTCAAATAAGACATGGATTGGCCAAAATATCATCCACCTCACTGTTTAAAGACTGCATACCAAAAGGACAGTCTCAGTTCCCAAATTATTGAGATGAGATATCATGAGTGCTAGCATATCACATGTTAATGATATTGATACAAAGTGGTATTGATACTGAAACTAGCACTGTTGTGAAAATTTCTGATCAAATATCTTGAGGCATATAAACTATTCACAGTTCTTTTATCTATGTGAGTGGCAAAAGCCTCAAATCTATGCTATTAAGAATCTAAAAAATATCTAAACTAGTAATTGAGTCTGAGACCATTGGTCAAGTTAAGAATTGATTATTTAACAAGCTACAATATTCAAGGTCAAGGCAACATCAAATTTCTTAGCTCATACCTCTCTGGTGTTTTCAAAATGTTTGATTTACATCATTAGTACAAAGTTAATTAATCATTAGTACAAAGTTAATCAAGATACGAGATAACATTTCATAGTTTATACCTCTCTGGTGTTTTCAGGCATGGAATCGTCAAATCTAACACAATAAAAAAACAAAAAAAAACTCGTGTCAATATCCATAATGAACAACATTTTTTATAGAAAATTAATCAATCAATGAATGTAGAGTTAAAGAGAAATGCTAGCAACACAGCTTTTAACACACACTTTTCAACACACTCTCTTGGATTTGTTAATATTCACATGGGACCCACCAAATTTATATGGGACTCACATGATTTGGTGGAACCCATGTGAATTTTAACCAATCAAAGATAGTGCGTTAAGAAGTGTGTGTTAGAAGGTGTGTTGCTAGCATTCCTCTTGGGTTAAATATGATTGTTGTCCCTATAAGATTTTCAAGTTTGGGGTTTCAATCCACATTAAATTCAATTTTGTTTAATTTTCCTTAAACTTTTAAATTTAAAAAAACAAATTTGAATTTAGCAGGTAGTAAAACTAAATGTGGGAATTTTAGACACAAACATGCAACATATTTTACGAAAACAATAAAACGAAAGTTGATAATTATGTAGGACAAAAAACTTATTTAACTCGTGAATCTATTAAATGTAAATATTAGGATATGTATTTGTTAGAAAACCTACCTGGAGTAACTTTATTAACAATAGTAAGAGAGACAAAACCAGGAGGAGTAAACTCAGGCTGGCCAACATCAGTTTCAAGATAAGCAACTCTGTCACATCTGGTTAATAGGACATTGAGGAGATTGCGGGAGAAAGTTGATTTGCCACAGTTACTTGCTCCACAAACAAGTGTGATGGGAGGAGTTGGACTGGATGTAATGGAGTTAGCAGCTTGTGACCATTGTTTTGGGATGTAAATGTCTGAAAGGACAAAACCAGAAGATGAACCCATTGCTCTTTCTTTTTCTGTATGTGAAATTGCAAAACCGATACACATTGATTATAAAGCTTTTTAGTCATTTATATTTGTAAACAGTTAGTGTTCATTCAAAGAGTGTGCGAGAAAGTACAACTCCAGTCACGTTTTGCTCTGCTGCACTACAAGAGCAGAGTGGCAGCCAAGAATAAGATGAGTCCTTGTAACCAACTGCACATGGCTTTAGTATTTTGTTTTTTGCTTCTTTGACTAGAGGACTCTTTAGTACTGTGTTTATTCTTTTTTCAATCTCAAATCAATTTCTTTATTTATTATTGTGATCTCAAACCAAATATAGGTTGTTGGTGTAAGTACATGACAACCAACATTGAATTTCCTTAAAAAAAAAAAAAAAACACCAACATTGAAATGTTCCCAAGTGGTAAAGGATTTTAGTCCTTCAAACATGTGTTTCGAGTTCGACTTCTAGCTCAAGATTAATCACTAATAAACGGTGGTAAAAATTTTGTACAATTATCATGGACTTATGGTAACAAAAAAAATAAAGAGTACTCGTCAACCATATATATATAATATATATTTTGTCTTAATCTCTCTACCATTTAGACCATACTATAATTTTCTATTATATTTTGTTGTATATAGGTAGATTTTAGTGCAAAACATTATTTTATTTTAATTCAATTTATTTGTTTTTAATTTCAGTTTGTAAAAAGGGATTAGATTATTAAGGTGGAATTTGTGGTAGTAAAAGATATTTAACCAAAAAATAGTTAGTTTTTGAATTTTTTATAATTTTTGTGTAAGTTTAAATTTAAATTTGTAAAACAGGCTAAGAATATTTTTATACATAAAAGTATCTTACCAAGAAGTAGTTAAACGGTAGTTAACTTCAAAATTGCATGGTATTGATGATATAATTTTCAAAATTAATTACTAATAATTAATACTTTTATTTAAACATTCATCATTTATGCTTAACAATGATTTTTGAAAATAAATAAATTTAAATTGGATACCTGTTGTATAAATTTACCTTTAACAACAAAATAATTTTATAAATTTAAATACAAAAATATACATATCATAAATATTAAAATAGTAAGTTTAGATAACATAAATATTATAAAATTGAAACATGTTAAAGAAATAAATATAAAAAAAGTTGTCTTAAAAGTTAAAATCCTGCATTCAACTTTTAAAACAGGTGCAAACAGCATACTTGGGTGCAAATAGCAACCTATGATGTTGAGAAAGCTTAGTGAAGCCCAATCAATCCTCAAACGCGAAAACCAAAAAAAAAAGTAAACATTTGGCGGGAACGTGTTGAATCATAATTGAGAATTCAGAACCACCATTTCCCTTTGTTCTTCTTCTCCGATCCAAAAAATGCAGTTTGATTCCGATTCAGATTCCGACGGATCTCACATTTCTTCAACTCCACCAAGACAACAACCAAATTCACCACCACCACCAAAACCACCTCTTTCAGTTTCAAACAAAAAATCGAAATCCAAAACCAAAACCAAAACCTCAAAATCGAATAAACCCCTTTTTAAACCCCCCGAAATTGTTCTCGAACAAGAATCTTTCCCCTTCCCTTCCATCCCCTCACTTCCTTTCAACATCCGACAACGAACCTCCGATGCTCCTTCATCTTCTCACTCTATCGAAACCCTCCCCGCCGGCTTCTTCTCCAAATCAATTTCCTTCTCCAAAATTCGTAAACCCTTACTCAATCTAGAAACTTCCGAAGCTGAACCGGTTGTTGATTCTGCTAAAACTGTTGCGAAATCTGTGAAGAAACATCCGAATTTGATAGGTGCTAGTGTGGTAACGCCGATAGTAAAGGCACTAAAAGGCGCTGGAGAAGGAAATTTTGTGAAATTGAATTTGAATGGGAAGAGGAAAAAGTTTTTGAATAAAGGGTGGAAGAAAAATGGAAAATTTGGTAGTGGTAAAAGGTATTTTAGAAATAGTAATAGTAGCAATAGTGGTAGAAGTAGTAGAAGTAAACGTATAAAATCGGAACACAAAGAAGGAGATGATGATGAGCAGGAGGAGGATGGTATGGGTGTTGAGAATGCAAAACAACAGGAAAAGAAGAATGGTTGGGAAAATGAATGCAAAATGTTGGAGGAGGCTGTGTTAGCAGCAAGAGATGAAGCTTCTGATGAGAATTTGGTGAGGTTGTTGAAATTGATTCATGGTTTTGAGTCTTTTCGAGAGGGGCAGCTTGAGGCGATTAAGCATGTGCTTGCTGGGAAATCAACGATGCTTATTTTGCCGACGGGTGCTGGGAAGTCGTTGTGTTATCAGTTGAGTGCGTTGATTTTGCCTGGGATTACGCTTGTTGTTAGTCCTTTGGTAGCTTTGATGATTGATCAGCTTCGACAATTGCCTCCGCTCATTTCGGGCGCTCTTCTAAGCAGTGCTCAGGTGGATTTTACGGTCTTTTATGTGAATTATGTCTAATGATAGATCATTTAATTACAAATCTTTCTCATTTTTTGTTTATTGTATTAGACATTTGAAGAATCCTCTGAAACGCTCAACCAGCTTCGTCAAGGCACAATAAAGGTGAGAATTTCGACAACTGAATTCAACTTTGGCTTGGATCTTCTTTTGTAGATATATGTAGCAATCTTGCTGATTGATTGCATGCATGTGAATGTTGATTATTTATAAGCCATTTTCACATATCACATTTGAATTGCAAGTTAATTTACTGTATCGATGATGTTAGAACTCTCACGTGAAGACACTGATTGCAACTATAATTCATACAGGTGCTTTTTGTTTCACCAGAGCGATTCTTGAATGAAGAATTTCTGTCTGTTATCTCTAGTGGGTTAGCCGTATCACTTGTTGTTATTGATGAAGCACACTGTATATCTGAATGGTGAGGGAATGTCAATGTCATATTGATGAAGCATATTCTTTCTGTTAGTTACTTTGGATATCTCACTCTATATGCTTCTGTCTCCTTGTTGATCTTTATATTTTGAAATTCTTACAGGTCTCACAATTTCCGACCTTCGTTCATGAGACTTAGAGCATCACTACTTCATAAGAGTCTTAATGTAGGTTCTATTCTTGCAATGACAGCAACTGCCACAACCACGACTTTAGATGCCATTATGTCTGCGCTGGATATTCCTCGCACAAATCTTATTCAGAATGCACACTTAAGGGACAATTTGCGTTTGTCCGTGTCTTTGATAAAAAATAGGCAAGTTAGAAGCTACTCTTTTACTGATTCTGACTTTATTCCCCTTTCACTATCCTTATCTGAGTTTTTCTAAACGTATACATCAATTATAGAATGAAAGACCTACTGGTGCTTATGAAGTCTTCTCCTTTTGCGGAAGTTAAAAGCATCATAGTATACTGCAAATTTCAGGTGTGTATATGGACTTCATTTTTCAATTTTAGGGTACTGTCTTGGTGTTATGTGATTTCATATGGTCATCTGCATTATGTTGCATTAAATTCTCTTTTCTTGCCTACAGTATTTTGAAATAAAATCTTGTTTGCAAAGTAAAAGTTATTAAGTTCTGTGTTTCAGGTTTAGTATGTGGCTAATTACTTAATTTACAAGTGATGTTGTATTCTGCAGTGGATATCATATATATATATATATATATATATATATATATATGTGGGAATTGATTGTGCTTTTTTTCCTTCTTCTTTTCAGTCTGAAACTGATCAAATCAGCAGATATTTGAATGATAACAATATCAAGGCAAAGGTTAGCTCCATATTTCTCATTTTGACATTGCATGACATTGTGTGTAACCCTTGACACTGAATGTTAAATCTTACAATTGACGTGATCATCATTTAGAGTTATCATAGTGGTATTTCTGCAAAGGAACGTGGCTACGTACAGGAGTTGTTTGGTTCAAACAAGATCAGAGTGGTGAGATAATCACTCAATTTATGAATTTTATGATGCAGTACTTCTAATACAACATTGCTAGGCTTATAAAAAGAAAAATACAGCATGTCTAGTCCAACTGATACCTTGCAATTTTTTTATGAAGGTTGTTGCAACTGTGGCATTTGGCATGGGACTAGATAAAAGAGACGTTGGAGCAGTAAGGCTTATACTATGTTTTATTTTCTGCATTATTTTGCATGAACTGGTTTCTGATAAATGAAGTTCTCTATGGTCTCAAAAGTGATTCACCGATTCTAATTGGGCTCTAGTTGCATGGTTATCCACTTTTCCTTGTGCCTTATGTTTAAGACCTTTGAGCACTAGCTGATTCAGAAATAATTGATTTTTTTCTCAAAAGATTTTACTTATGGTTACAAATTTTAAATTGCAAAATGGGGGTAAGTGGTATAGGAGAATTGAGCTCTTTACTTGGTCTCTGTCATGCATAATGTTCTGATAGTTACTTTTATCTTGTTATTCACACTACTTATTTGCTTTGGAATATAAATGATCTTGTATGTTACAGTAATTCATTTTGGAACTCCATTGTCATAACTGTGTCTAGGTAATTCATTACAGTTTACCTGGAAGTCTGGAAGAGTATGTACAGGTATTTGATTTCTTCTAAATTCTAATAGTAGCACTGCAAGATGTTCTTTCAATTGTTTTTCTTATTAAATAGAATGGGCATTTTAGGAGATAGGACGTGCTGGAAGGGATGGGAGGTTGTCCTATTGTCACCTATTTTATGATGATGAGATGTATTTCAAACTTCGTAGTCTAATGTACAGGTAACATAACACTCTAACACAATTCTTTTTCTTTTATCTTTCAAACTTTCAAACTGTTCTTCATTATATGCAATTTTCTTTCCGCAGTGAAGGAATAGATGAATATGCAGTGAATAAATTTCTGTCTGAAGTGTTTCCTGCTGACAAAAGCTCCTGTGGGAAAATATGTTCGTTAATCAAAGAATCTGCTTCACGCAGGTTTGATATGAAAGAAGAGGTCCTCTACTCAATTCTAATCTACACTATACATTTATTTATATCGACTTCGATAAACCAGATGAGTGGTTTTCAGTTACAAATTAGACTTTCATAACATCCTGTTCGGAGTTGGCCATGGTGATACATTGATGGTGAAGGGGGAAAAGTGCAACTTTATGATAACCATCTCAGGAGCTTTAAAGATTTTGCATATGGTTCAATGAATAGAAAATCATTAGCTTAGTTATCTGTGGAGTGTGAGCATGCATACTTTGACTAAAAGCCATTTTTAGGGATTTGTAAACGATCCTTGTTTTTGTACAAAAAAGTGGTTTTTGGCTAATCTCTCCTTGTTTAGTGCTTAAAACCCATGTCCAGATTAACTTGAAACCATATAAAGCTAAGGTGCAGTTTCTGGGAAGTGATCAGAGTTTTATTTTTTATGGAAAACCATCTACTTATAGGCACTAGTCATTTATCCATTTACGAAATAGATATGCACATGCTAGTAGCAAAACTTTCTCTTGTAAGGAAACTCTAGATAATCATGTGTTACCTTTTCCAGACTAGGTCTACAGATTAAAACTTTTCTCCAATATTTCCTTTACTAGGTGATTCTCACAGTTTTGACACGCTTGGAGCTGGGTGACGTGCAGTACTTACATTTACTTCCACAGACAAATGCAACGTGTGTTCTGAATTTTCATATGGTGCGTGCAAACAGACCTTCAATTGCATGTAAAATATGTCATATTGTACTAGATAAATTCAGTAACCTACTTATCTAAACTGTATATTTAAACTATAGTATAATTTACGGATTGAAGAGATTCAGATACGACAAGCCCATCTTGTGTTTGTTAATTTTTAGCCGAAAGTTAAAAAGATAAATGTTGTTTGAGCAATTATTCAGTGGCTTATATTTTTAATTTTTGGCACTATTGCAGACTCCGGCTGTGTCCCTTGCCCAAAAGGTTTCTGCTATTGCTGTAATTCTGAAAAGGTAATAATAAACATATATTAAATTTCTTGGCTTTTCGTTCAAACCTTTTTCCCTGAAATGGATGGTTATTGTGTTATTAGTTATTTTAATGTTGTCAACCTCAAGATGGAATCTGATCCAAATTTTGTGTCTACAAAGGGAAGGCATACCAGCTGATGGCACTTTTTCTTCTTTTCTTTTTTCATGACTTCCTTATTATGATCACACTAGAATAGCAGTTCAATTTTACTTATGCTCATGCATCTCTTGTTTAACTGAACCATCGTTACGTGTTTTCAGATCTGAAAATAAGCACGGACAATATACTTTTGATATTCCAACTGTGGCAAATGACATGGGGGTCACACCAGTTGAATTAACAAATCAGTTGTATGACCTAAAGGTTTGGATTAGTGGATAACTGAATTTTTTTTCTTAAGCTTGTATGTGGACAAAACAAAATATGCTCAGAAAGCACATGAGATGTCTTTTTTCTTCTGAGTAACTTAATTTTTAACTAATTTAAGTTCACTACTTCACAATAATGAAGTGTTAGAGAAATCCTATCCAGCTTGTTTAAGCGCATGGCTTACATAATACATGCCTGAAGATAGTTTAGCAGATTTATTCAAAATTTTAGACTTAACGCAATTAATATCACTTTGTCACCTTTTCAAATTAAACTAAGAATGGATAAAGCTATTGATTCATGGTTGTTACCTAATTTAGATTGTTGATAGTAATTCAAAAGACAGGGGCTTCCCTTTGTTACCCTGCTTCGAATCTCTGTTTAGCCTTCACTACTACTGTTAAAAATACTGATTGTGTCTGAAAAGAAAATGAATTGATAACGTTGTAGATTTACCTTATAACTTTAGCCATAAATACTTGCAGCATGGTTTATCTCTTTATTGTTGTAGTTATCTTATAAAACTTTTCTGCATTTCCTTGTCTTAAAAATCTTTGGCATCATAAGTAATAGTTTCATATAATCAATACACTGAAGATGTATATTTTTTTCTTAACCGGGCGTATAATTGTGTTCTGGACTAAGCAATCTAACCTAGTTATTTGTGAAAAATTCTCAGTTGAAGGGAGAAATTACTTATGAAATGAAGGACATGGCCTACTGTTATAGGATTCTTGAAGTCCCAACAGACTTTTTTTCTCTATCAGCAGATATTACACGATGGTTATCGGAAGTTGAAAGTTGTAAGGTATATTTGTTCATTGTAGTATTTATATTTAGAGGAGTGCTATGGATACTCTATAATGCTTTCTCTAACATAGTAACACTCACTCTCTTATTGGCAAACCTATGTGAGTCCCACACCTTGGAAATGGATCCCATATAAAGTGGTGAGATCCACATGAGTTTCGCTCAATAAAAGAGTGGGTGTCAGAGAGAGTGTTAGAAAGTCAGTGTTCTTAGCATTTCTCTTATATTTACTCAGGACGTTGTATCCTATGCACAGTTTTCCTTTTACGGAATTCAATGATTGAAAAGTAATTATTATGATATTGTCTCATATTTCTCTCAATCATCACAACTCATAAATCCTGAATCTGTATCAGGAACTATAACCCGGTGGATAATTCATTGCATTTTTGTGTGTTATTTTCTCATGGTTCCGCTTCTTGTGTAGGTACGAAAAATGGATGCAATGTTTAATGCTGCATATTTTGCAGTAAATCTATGTGATAAGATGAACGGTTGCAGTAGTTCTAATCACACTTCATGCTTGCAAAGGATAATATTGGATTACTTTGCTGGAGTTGATAATGCTGATTTCTGCAAGAAAATCGATCAAAGCAGGTCCTTACTAATTTCTGTGACCTAAGTTTTGTACTAAAGAACGCATTTAATCAATGACTTCTTAAATGACTTCAAACTATATGATCTTAAATTTTTTTGGGTATTGAAAATTGGAAAATATATTTGTCCTAGTTTATGCCCCAAAACTATTATTTTAGTGCAACCTACTTATATGATGATAAGGATATATTTATGTTATATGCTGCCATGATCTTGTACTAAAATAGCTGTTATTTACATATGCAGTCGTTTCCTGCGGGCAGATATAAAGGTGAGTCGTTACACAGGCATTCTGAGAATCTAACATTAACTTGATGCATATCATGTCTGGAAGAGGAAATTCTGAAAATTACCTGTTTCTCTGGGGATTACCAGGTTTTTCTACAGAGCAATTCACATGCTCGCTTTACACCAAGAGCTGTTGCGAGGGTAATGCATGGAATTGCAAGCCCAGCCTACCCTTATGCAATATGGGGTAAAACCCATTTCTGGTACGTTAAAAAACTTTTGATTGCATGTCCTTAAATACTTGTTGGTATGAAATAAATTGGGTGACTTTTAGGTAATATCAATAAGTAAACCTTGCATCAATAATATCAATAAGTAAACCTTGCATCAATAATATCAATAAGTAAACTTATTCCAGATTTTCTATTTCATAAGTTTTAGCTTTGATTTGTGAAACAAAAGGAAGAAACTCTAGTATTTCCATTCATTTCATTTTTTCACTCCTACTTTTGTGTAACATTGAACGTGTATTATTGGATGTTGTTTGTCTACAAATTTTATATCATTCATCTAGGCAAGTTGCTAAAACTAAGATTTAAATTGTGGATTGTAGGGGAAGGTATATTTCATTTTTTCACTCCTACTTTTGTTTAACATTGAACGTGTATTATTGGATGTTGTTTGTCTACATATTTTATATCATTCATCTAGGCAAGTTGCTAAAACTGAGATTTAAATTGTGGATTGTAGGGGAAGGTATACCAAGATAGACTTTAATGTGGTGATGGAAGCAGCAAAGGAAGAACTTAAAAAATTCATCGGAAAAGATCTACTCTAGAGATTTATGATTGATTTTACCATCTACCAAATTTGCACCAAGTCCCTTACCTGTAAAGACATCTGTGCATTGATTGAAGGCGGGGTGTGGATTGCTCAATTTTTGTGACCTGCAGTTGTTTTGCGCCATGTTATTCACTGTCGAAATTGTGCCGCCGGTACCTGTCTGTTACTCCAGGTCGAGACAAGCAAAAGTAAAATTCAATGCTCTCCCTCATTATATGTGTGATCTAGATGGAAGGAATCAAGGATTTACAATCTTTATGTCTTATATTTTTGTTGTTATCTCCTTGTTGTAGAAAGTAATCCCTCAGGTCAGAAGGAAAAGGTTGATGAACTCAACTTTATGTTTTTCCTCTTTTATTTTTCCCCATATACAATAATGAATGATTCTACTTATTAACAAGCTCAAATGTATAGTGTATGAAGATTTTTTTTCCATGTGCAAAACAGTTAGTATAAGGTGCATGATTAAAGTATAAATTTTAGTTGTGTTGCAAAGTTGAAATCATTTGTACTTATTAGTTAGAGAAATGATTTTTGAACATCAAAATACTGTATTCTTTTGTCTGTGTGTTTTCAAAATGTAAGTTGTAGATGATAAAACGTAAGACAAATACGTAGATAAACGCATACGATGTTGCATATGATGTCTATACTTTGATGTTCAAATTACAGTTGTACTAATTATTATCCTATCCTATCATCAAGTCTTTTTCTCACTACTTACTTCAGACAAGAACTAGCAGCAACTTATTCAGTTTCAAATGTAGAAAGTAGCAATGGGTAGCATATTTGAACTCCAAGTAAAATCAAAGTCACCAATAAAAAAAACAATTACTCTTAAAGTTCTATCAATAATCTTACCTCCCCAAACATTATCACCACGTTCGACATGCTTGAAATTGAAGGCAGATAATAATGCAAGCGTCATCAATTAGTCTCTCTATTCTCAAATATATCATTTCAGTCATCGTCATGTAAGCATGAACAGATCAATGTACAAAGGTATGTAGGCATCTGCCCCAACTTAGTTTTAGTATTACAAATATGTATGGTGTCTAGCAGCATCTATAATTCAGAGTAATACGATTAGAATAATATGATGAGTATTTCTTGCTGATTTTTCATAGGTTCCTTCCACGGGAGATGATTCTATTCAAGACACTTTCGGATACTAAACGTGAGTGTTCCATAAACAGTGGGAGTATAACCACTCGTTAAACTCAACCCTAATTAATTAATATAATGATAAATATATATGGCTACAAGTTTATATATGTGTTCCAAGTGTTGGTCCAAGATTACATGAAACGATAACTAATTTAACAATGAAAATTACTACGGTTAAACCAAATAGAAAATAGTAAAGATGAGGATTTCAGAAGTCATTTACCTAATTTTATCTAGTGAGTGAGTGTTCTTTTTTGGTGGGGATGGTGGTTGGGAGATAAATCAAGCAAAGATAAACAACAAACCAATGCCAACTTGTTTTTTTCCCTTCTGGCTTAAAACAATTATTTGTCTGTATGCCAATTTGTGTCAGTTGGCATTTGGCACAGTATGGCAAATGTCTTTCAGATTGATGGCCCCATGCATTTTTATGTCTTAAGTAGTAACACTGTACGATGTCATTTAATACTTATCACTCTCACATGTTATTATGTAGCCGCGCCTTTCTCTGTCATTATTACTATATTTGTCCCTAAACATAAATATAAACAGTCATTTGATGAAAAAGGTGTTCCCAAATATAAGTCATTTTTCAAATTACAACATGCTTAATAGTACTTCTATTTCACCAAGTGTTTTGGAATATAAAAAGTCAAAATTAATTATGGAGTACTACATACTCAAGGGGGTATTTTATGTATTCTTATTAGTAAAATAGATACATCAACTACACTATCTATTTTTCTTAATAATAGTGAAAATTGTTATTGGTGATTATACCTAAGGATCGAGGGAGTATTAAAAATATCTATTTATATTGTTAATGCGGATATTGGATCTATCTGAAATGGTTAGTCTCTTGCAATTGAACAAATTAATTATTTAAGGGACGACCATGTCTCGAATAAGATTACTTCTTGTGGAAGAAACTTATAAAAAACAAAATTATATCTTAATAGTGTTTGAATCATACAGATTATTTAAAAGGTGCAACTAATTATGGAGTACTTTAGAACTGATATCTTACAGTTTTTTTTTTAAGTTGAGAAAATAGTCTCTTTATTCTGTACCTAAGTTCATCAATGCCCAATTGTATAAGTTTTGGTCAATTTGGGTCCCAAACAAAACAATCAAATTTATGAAACTGTCTGTATCAGTATCATCACAAACTTGGATTGGAGCATCTTATGGCCACGTGAAAAAGTCAGAAGAAACCTCCATTATCATACCCCTCAGCTCAGGAGTATCACAGATCCTCTATGCTCTTCTTAATCTTACACCGTCCACGTGTCCATCCATCACACCTCATGTTATACTATTTTATCTACACTAGATCTAGTATAACCGTTACAAGTACAACCATAGTTTTTAACTCGTTTTTTTCTCTTTGGAGACAGTAGAAATATAACAGTAGTACTATGGTTACTATTAACTAGTATTTTCCTACCTAGTGGACTTGTCTCTGACACATATATCAATAAACCAATTCAATTCCACCATTGATTCCTTTGTTTGCTAACTATATAGAGTGAAGATATGAAATGTGGATTCCAATTCCAACCCACATGGCACCTGCATTACTTGCTTAGTAATAATAATATTAATAATAAAAAAGCTCATCAATTTCCAAGGTAAATTGTTATTCTATGTTTCTTCTTTTTTATCTATCTATTCTTGTCCTAAATGGCCCCCCTCCCTTTTTGTGAACTCATGCATAGTATATTTTCTTAATTATTAGTAGTATATTTTAATATTGAATGGATCTCAAATTCACTCATTTCTCTGCAACTCTCAGAATTTCATGGTTTTCAAGTATTAATAAGAAGGTACATCTTATCATTCATTCTCTTAAATAGTAAGCATTATTAAGCAATATATACTCTGAACTTAGTGTTTAATTCTGTGTTCCTTCCTCTAATATATGTCTTCCTTCCTCCTTTGATATATACATCTGTTTTGTTTCTCATATATGTAAAGAAAAACAAGTTCGATTTACATTACATGCAATTAAGGATCTCAAGTTGAACAATACTACTACTACTACTACTTCAAAATTACTTCAATCTAGATAAGGCTTTTTTCCAAACAAACAAAAAAATTGTAGAAAAGTTAACAAAGTACAAAATAGAGCATAGTGACTTTGAATAGATAGGATCTGGAGCAAAAATTTATAGACCCTGAAATTTTCATTGTTGTTTCTCTCTCCTTTCCTTAGTTATAAGCAAAACTTTGAGAATGAAATTTGTGGAAGACAAGGGATGCTATAGTAACAATGGATCAGCAGCACAAGATACTCCAAATAGCAGTGCCATAATGTATTCAGAGTTTCACAAAGGAAAAGATACTACTACTAGTACTACTGCTACTACTCGTGTTTCAAATCATCATCGAATAAATATGGGAAAACCAACACCGTCTAAGTGGGACGACGCGCAAAAATGGCTTGTTGGTTTATCAAAAGGTGGAGAGAAAAGCCAATCAAAAAGTAAACCAAGAAACTCAAATGCAGATGATTTGAGATTGATAGCTCCTGTGCCACAAAAAGAGGAAGAACACGACGATGATGGATGCCGCGACTTCATGACAACAACTAGTAGTGAATATGAAGCAGAAGACTCTAAGAAGGTAGAATGTGATGATGAATCAATTTGGAGAATGAATAATAATAGTAAGGTTTTAGCAGAAAACAAAAACACAATCCATGTTCAATCAATATGTTTTAGAGACATGGGAACTGAGATGACACCTATTGCAAGTCAAGAACCTTCAAGAACTGCTACACCTATTAGAGCTACAACTCCTACTACTAGAAGTCCAATTCATTCAGGAACTTCAACTCCAATGAGGAATCAAAATGGTTTGTTGCAAATGGAAGCTGCGTCGGGTAATAATGGCAGCACAACTAGACAATGTGGAGAAGAATCAAGCCCTTGTAAGATGGTTGAGAAGAACAAGATTGAAGATCAAGCTAGAAAGTTGAGTCCTCTAGAATCTAGAGCAATGGCTTGGGATGAAGCAGAACGTGCCAAATATATGGCCAGGTAATCAACTTGATACTTAGTGTGTGTTTGGATTGGCTTATTTGAACTTACTTGCCGATGTAAACACTTGTGATACTCTTTGGAAGAGCTTATGAAAACAGCTTCTTTATGACATGTCTATTAGCTGTTTTCGGCTTATTTCTGTAAGCTCTCCATAATACATTGTAAAAACAACTTATAGCTTATTTGAAAACATTTTGACTTTGTTATAACTTTTGTTATGTAAATATATAGTTTATACATAGACACTTAGGTAATAAACGCTTAATTAAGTTGTTTATCCAAACATGCCCTTAATTAAAGATTTTGTTACTTGTTAGTTAATTTCATGTTTAACCACTTAGGTAAGATGTAGTCATATGTTTAGAAGTCATTGAATAAATGTAAATTGTTGATTAAATTTGTTTGTTTGTTAAAACTTTATTTTATAGGTTTAAGCGTGAAGAGATGAAGATTCAAGCATGGGAAAATCATCAGATAAGAAAAGCTGAAATGGAAATGAAGAAAATGGAGGTACTATTGTGATTCTTTTAGCCTCATATATTGTTAACAAATTCACATCCTCCACAGTTTGGATTCACAATTAATTTAGCCTAATCATGGTGTGTCACTCTAATTTTGAAAAAGACTACACATTAAAGCTTCAACAAAATTATGGTGTGACCATTATTTCTTCCAAACATCCATGTGGTGGCTTTTGTGTTGGCATTGTGGTGCAATTGTTTCCCTTCAATTATTGCTGATGATACCAACCTTTTCTAAGGCATTTGATGATGGCTCATCTTTTCATGTTCTGCTTTCAATGTTTATTAAACTATGATGACATAGTTCATAAGTATAGAGTTGAAAGTTCTGTGAAAGTACACTGACAAAGAGAATTATTCCTGAAAAGTATCAAGACATGGCAGGCACCTTTCCCAACGTACTGCATACAAAACAGTACTATTCATATTTGGAAAGCACTTTAGATAGATACCATGAATCCAATGAAATATTCAGTCACAACAACTAACAAGAGAACCTATTTGATAGCTCCATAACAGTACATTATTGATTCATATTTCACAGTGATACTCTATCCTATGTGAAGAATCTAGCTTGAGCAACAGACATGCGTTGCTTTCATAAGTTGGCACCAGGTGCTCAATTTAATGAGTAGTTTCTTTACATTACCTACAATCGTACTAGCATGGATGAAGCACCGACACGAAAACCCGGCACGCTAACATCGATAATAATTTTAAAAAATAACATAATTTAGTGTAATTATATGTGTTAGTGTCAGACACCGACGTGTGTTCGTCACTGAAACACGCCTAATCTGATGAGTGTTCGTGCTTATCATATAGTTTTCAGCAGCAGAGCTTTTGTGTAAGTAGAAATGAAGGATTATGCAACATAGATATATTTTTTTTAAATGGCAGATTATACAACATAGTATGACATAATAATTGATAGATACTCCTAATAAAGTTATTTAAGTATGTTGTTAGAGTTTTATTTAAGTATGTTTGTTTATCTAAGGCTTAAAAAATTACAAAACAAAATCAATATATTTTTCTATCAAATAAATGGATTTGGTTGAATTGTTACTAGGTGAAAGCTGAAAGAATGAAAGCTATGGCACAAGAAAAGTTAACAAATAAACTGGCTACAACAAGAAGAATAGCTGAAGAGAAGAGAGCTAATGCACAAGTGAAGCTGAATGACAATGCTTTGAGGACTACTGAAAAGGTAGACTATATAAGAAGGACAGGGCATGTACCTTCTTCATTCTCTTTCACTTTTAAGTTGCCTTCCATTTGCTGGTAGAAAGTACCAATCCATATGTATAATTTATATGCTGTATGAAATATAAAACCTTTTGAATCTAGTCCATTATATTTATGCTACTTCTAAATGGTTTTGCAAATTATACGATGCTTATATTTGGTCTCTTGGTATGTGTCTTAATAAAATTCTTAATCATTTTCATTAGTAGTTTTAACTTTCAACATGTAATAGCCATTCTTAGCATTTGTAGTTAGTGAAAATTGGTCACTTTTGGCGTGCGGTGGTGGTCTTGAGCAAGAAAACCGTCGTCAACTTCCGGCAGCTACATAAGAAAGAAAATAAAGTTTAATCAATTTAGTCATCAAATGTTTTTTTTTTGTTTGATTTAGTCTACTAAATTACTAACAAAAGAGTCATTAAAGATGTTTTTGCAAGTTTAAAACATTTAGAAACTTTAGTGATGTTGTTTCATACATTCAAGAACCAAAATACTACAACTTTTATTAAATATAAATAATACATATCTCCATTCCAGCTCTTCATGAAACAATATTATAGCATTAAAATATTGTCAAAGTTATTCCTTTAAACCATAGCCTTTGTTGTGAAATCAACCTTAATCGAATCACACCAATGAAATAAACAAAGATGTGTGGAGCAAAAGATAGTGGTAATCTTAGATCTAAGTGTCTTCAAGCAATGACACACACAAAGAGCTAATACAA
>Ga0315914_1000053_pt1 | contig 88199 bp, 49 predicted proteins | sample MpolenodulesMG_FD_203920 | JGI IMG/M metagenome (GOLD analysis project Ga0315914, IMG submission 203920) | Medicago polymorpha root nodule microbial communities from Los Angeles, California, United States - elongated nodules | ecosystem: Host-associated > Plants > Roots > Nodule | place: USA...
ACGGTCATGTAACCAAACTTTAACAGGGTATGACGAAAAAGGATAACGATGAAGACAACTTACTACTCTTTTTTTTTTTTTTTTACAAAAGACAACGTATTACTTAAAGGACCAATTTGATATTAAAATAACGTAAAGGAATGTGTTATAAATATTAAACTTAAAGGATATCTAGTGTAATTTGGTTTTTTTCCCTTTGAGCGATACAGTTTTAAAACCCAGCATCGGTTTTGGTTGGGATATCAACAGTTCAGACAAAACCAATGAATCAGAATAACCAAATTGAACCAAAACTTATCAATTTTTTTGTATAGATCAAAAATTGAATCAAATCAACGAAATCGAACTAGATTAGTTTGGTCTCGATTTTTAATTTCAAAATTCAATAAACCGATGAACTCAATCATTAGTTTAGTAAGATTACCATGTCCATTGTGACTTAGTATTTGCATAACATTTTACTAACATTGTCACTCAAATAAAAGCAATATGTAGAAAAGAAACAAAAAGGCAGTCTGATGCACTAAAGCTCTCACATAAGTAGGATCTAGGAAGGGGTCTCAATATTTTGTATATGGTATGCAGTCTTACCTTGGCTTGTTTTTTTATATAAGAGGTTGTTTCCATGATTGAACCCGTACATAAATAAGTAGAACGAAATGACTAAAAATAATAAATGACAAGTTTATTTTTTGTTATTGGAATTTAAATATTGCAATAGTTGATAATTGTCACAGATAACTTAAGTTGCTCAAATAGATATTCACATTTTTCATCTTTAATTATCTTATCTCAACTTAAAATTTCATAAAATAACTACAAACAAATAAGCTAAAAATATTTTTCCTATCTTTATGTGTGTTCAACTAAGTATTCATATAATGTTTTGCAACTTCACATTTTCTACCTAAAGTATTTAAAAAATTGTTTTTAAATTTCATTTTCAAGCGAACCAATCAACTGAACTATTCATTATATCATCGATTTATCTTGATTTGATTTAACTTTTTAAAACCATTTAAAATCAAACCAAACTAGTGCCGATTTGGTTAGTTTTGACGGTTTTTTGATTGCAAACCAAACCAAGTTGAATCGTTACACCCCTAAGTTTACGGGTTCATTCGATTAAGTTTTTCAATTTGAATCGGTTCATCCGATTTCTTCTTGGTTGTACAACAATTTCCAATGTTTTGCCAACCTAGACCAACCTCTGTTGAATTAGTTCAACCAACCTCTCGGTTCGGATTAGTCCGATATTAAAAACAATAGGTCGAATATATATTTATGGGCTTTTGTTCTTGTATGTACAAGTGGGGTGTACCTACTAACCATGAGGTGTAGTCTTTACATTGGTGATTTGATTTGTCACGGCTAGTTGTACGCTCCATCTCCAAGTGAGGGGAGCTTGCAAAAGACACTCTTATGTCAAAGTAAGGCAATTATATTGGTAGCAAGTAAGTGAATATATTGAGTGAGTGACGTGATCATACTTGGGGGGAGAGGCCGTGTTGTTTCGAAATATTTTCTCAACAACAAATGAACTCGACGAGCAATCTAGAATACAAGTTAAATCATTATATCTTAGTTGACATGTCTACGTGTAACACGTCTTAATTTGTGAATCAAAGAAACGTGCAGGATTTTGAACATATAAAAGGGAAAAAAGATAAAGAGAATAATACGAAAAAATTCTATTAATCTAGGTGATTTGTTCTTTCAACGTTGTTTCTAGTAGGCGTAGTTTTGTCGAACGGAAATAAACTCACTTGCATGGAGTTTAAGTTTACATTATATACGCAGGAAAATAAACTAACAAATTGTTGCATGTGTGCCATGTGTCCTTTAACTTCCAGGAATGTCCTTTTGTAACTTCTCTTTTGAATTTTAATCTTTGGCGCTTCAAGGGAATAATTGCTGCTCTTGGAACTTATTGAACGGTCTACTAGTGGCAGTTTCTAGAAGTTGTAGGATTTGAATCTTTAGATCGAGATGGCTAATTATCTTGACATGTTTTTCCTTCGAAGTGCTTCGTTACTCAAAATGCTCTTCGCTCAAAATAATTGGTTAAAATTTGAGTGTAACAGGTGCCCCACAAATGTTAAATTTAAAGAATTTTGGATTTGTCATTTCATAATTGAATAAATGCAAGAAAATCTAATTGTTTGGAGCGATCAAATTGTCTAGTAGAAAACGAAAATCCTTGTGGATTCAACCACTCATGTTTGTTTCCAATTTTATTTTTTGAAATTTTCAAGGTCTGTGGTTATGTTCCTAATAGTTCAATTTAGTTATTTGTAGTTCAGTTCTAGTTAGTAAATTATGCTTAAAATATTGGTTTGATTTGTGAACTCTCATAATAGGTTCAGTTATTTTTGGTTTGGCTCAATGTGGTTTGATTCAACAGTATTTTTAGCCACTCCTTTTCATTACACTAGTGAGTGAGAGAGAGAGAGAGAGAGATGCATCTAAAAAAATGTCATAAACATTATCACATGAGAAGAAAGCGCGTTAAAAAGAGAGTGGTTATACATAGACATCCTTAGGTGGATGTACCACCCTTATACCACTCCCATTTGGCATTTTTTATTAATATGACAGGGGCAATTTCGTCTTTATGCATTTATGTTTCTCTCTCTCTCTCTCTCTCTCTCTCTCTCTCTCTCTCTCTCTCTCTCTCTCTCTCTCTCTCTCTCTCTCTCTCTCTCTTCACTCACCATCGATTTCTTTCTCTTATGTTTTTAATAGCCATTCAACAACTCAGAAAGTAATTACAACCTCAGGTTGGTTGCTTCCAAAAAGGATAAGGGCTTCCTCCTAGGTTTCAAGATGGATAAAGGTGAAATTCCTTATGATCCTTAAATTTGATATTTTCCCATAGGGGTCAAGTGTCTCGCTAAAATCTAAATCCCTTGTCCTGGTGTGAACAAGATCAAAGTTTATGATAAACAAAATCTTTGATGGTTTTGTATTAGTTGAAGATTTCTTTGAATCACCACCAGACCTTTTGTTGTCAAGTTCTGCCTAAAAATCATAACAACAACAGAATGTGTATATTAAAATACCCAAAATTAAATAATTTCAAAATCATTCATTAAGAAAAGAACATAAATGATTGGTGGCCGATGATGGAGAAAAGTTGTAGCGGTGGTTATCAATGAAGGTGGTGGCTGGTGTGGATGGAGGGGAAGAATGGAGGTACGGTGGAGAGAGAGTCCGACATAGTTTTTTTTTCTTTTCTGTAGAAGGAGAGAGAGAAAAGGGGAAAGGGAGAAAGGAAAGAGAAACAAGAAAATAAGAAAAGAAAAAAAATGCCACATGGAGTGGTACGATGATGGTACAAGAATAAGGGTGTCTATGCATAATTATCCTAAAAAGATGGGATAGAAATGAGAGAAAAAAAAAACAAAATATAGTCTTTAATGCATCTCAATTTCCGAGACAATTTTATCGGAAAAGTAAATAACATGTGGGGCCAACACCCATTTTTATTTTTCTTTCATATGTGATACTAACATTTCAATCAAACATATGACGCTAACAATTACAGACAAACATTATGAGTCAAAAAAAGAATCTAGACAGGGCCGGCCCATAGCCCGTCGAGGCTGGGCTACGACACAGGCCCCTAACATTTTGGGGGCCCTTTTTTTTGTATATGGCCAATTGATGTTAATTATATGGGAAATGTTAACGAGTGCCCCGGGGGCACTCTTTAAGCACCTAAAGTAGTAAGATTTTATGAAAGTTTGTGATATAGATAAGATTAACTTTAAGACATAAAAGTCGAGCTGCTGCAGCGGATGAACCAAGTTTGTTGCATGATGTTGGATACGAACTAACCACACATAACTACCACTCACAAACCTATCAACGAGACAAAACAGATTAAATTATTTAGATGTAGAAAACACTCTATTCTTTTTGTTGACAAAAGTGACTCTTTTTATGTTGTTTACAATTTAAATAATTTTTTTATATTTTAATTAGGGGTCATCTTTAGACTACAACAGGACCTTCAAATTGTTTGAGACGACCTTGAATCTAGACAAATATTAGTCATTTCTAAAGGATTTAGATACTTCGTATGTATAACATGATTATCGAATTGTGTCCCAATTTACGTATTTTCTATTCTCTCATAATGTTTCCTTTGACCTTTACCTCTTCCATATAAAGTGTAAATAGTAAAATATATAAAGGTATATCACATAATATGTTCACTTGATTTATGTTGGATGTCAAGTGCAAGTACAATCTCATATTCAGATCATATCACTTCATTAGTACTAAAGTGCAAAGGTGTGAAAAAGAGATAATTGAGAGAGATAAAGTGGGTTGTGGAGAGAAAATCAGAAGTTGTTGTTTGTTTTAAGTTTAAGATTTACATTCATGAGAATACATGGGTAGAAAATGAATATACCTAGGGAGAAATCATTATTCTTCTGTATCAAGATTCATGGGAATGAAATAACTTCCCATAACTTCCAACACTCCCATGAAATTATTTCCAAGTTAAAAGATGAGAAAATTGATTCCCATAAAATTTTGTATACCTTTTTTTAAAAAGAAAATAACTTTCAATTTTCCTATAATATTCAAGAGTGTGTCATACAATATTTTTCTAATCTCTAGGAATAAATCTCTCATCTTTATATTCTCGAATATGTTTTTTCTATGAATAATTTTTTTTGCGTGAATTAAACGCCCCTAAGAGATTATTTTGATTTTGTCATTTTTACAAACCTAGAGTATTTAGATCAATATCCATGACTCGACTGCACCCATATGAATATTGATCCAACGACTCTACATTTATTATATCGCTTACGATAGACATTCCAAATTGCAATTAAGATACAGGTAAATAAGATGGGAGCTTCTACGGTGCAGTCAGGAAACTAACTTTTTTGAAAAAGTTAATTTTGATCTTAATGTTTGATTCATTTTTAAATTGTTGATTAGTGATTAATGATCAATAGTAATTCATCTAGTAATGCTTGCAACATCTTGGACTTACAGATACTATTTTATCGTTGGAATCTTCAACATGCAAACAGAGTTGATGATATTATGTGATAGTCTTAAGTGTTACACTTTGTGAGGTGTTACGCTTATAACAAAGTAGGATAAAATTAGATTAAGTTGTAGTCTTATATATCTGATGAATTGATGATACTATGAAGACTGAACTTTTGATGCCATTGTACAAACAGTGGGGTGTTACTCATTACATTTTTGATGTTATAGTGTTAACTTTACTAAAAAAGTCATTTTCATGACTTCACCATAGAATTTTTCAAATAAGATGCACAATGTGTTTGGACAGAGATAATATTGTGGATGTAGATGAAATCAATGACATCAAATTTGAGATTTTGATCCTTTGTAACCAATGTATAGCGCAACCGGGTTCATGCAGAATCAATAATTTTACGATATTTTTTCTCTCTCTAAATCCAATATAACGAACCAATAACGGAATTCAATTGATTAATAAACTTCACTAATGATGGATTGTTCAGCAAAATCTAAATTCGATTTATGAGTAGAACAATTAACGATCCAACTTTACTTACCTTCCGACAAATTTAAAGAACAATTATCAACAAAGAATAAATTCAAACCCTCGTAAAAATCATAAATCACCAAACGATTTATTTCTCATCATATCAGATCCAATTACAATTCTCATAGGCTCATAGCAATACACTAATAAACAAACCCTGCATAGCCACCAAACAACATCAAAACGACCCAAACCACAACCCCAACAGAACTTGCTTTGGACGGAGACGGCGCCGGAGTATCCACGTAGGCCAACGGAATCTTAGGAGGTGACGCACTTGCCGGCGGCTGAGATGGTGGCACAGCCGTGACATTAGGGCGAACAGCCATGACTTGAACAATCATCTTTTCATCATGCTTGCAGTTGTCAACATTGCCACTGATGAAATAATACAAACCGGAGTCACTCAGCTTAAACTTGGAATCACCATTGTCCAGTTTTTGTTTTGGATTGTTGATGTTGCAAGAATCATAGTCTTCTTTCTTCACCACAAGAACCGAATCATTCCCTTTAACGTACTTGAAATCTGCAACATTTTTCAAAATAAAAACAACGTTACAGGTTATTAAAAGAGTATATAATAATAATAATAATAATAAATAGTACTCGTAAATGACTGTAAAGTTGAGGATTAACAATGAATTGGACTCACGGAGAGTGTCATTGACTCGAAACCTATGTGTTCGAGCCCATTGATTGTAGTCTTCAGAAGGTTTCACGACCCAGCCATCTTTGCTACCAACATGAAACTCCTTTGCTTCAAGCAACATTGGTGTCAAGAAAAGCACAAGACCAAGAAACATGCTAGAAGAAGCCATTTGCTAACACTCTGAAGAGTCTGAATTGTTGTGTGAAGAATGATATGTAGAGGTAGTGATATATATAGCGAGGAATGAAAGAGAGACTAGTTAACCGTTGAGCATGGGAAATGCATGTACAGGGTGGTAAGAATATGTTTGCAGCTGGCAGTGGCATCATGTACTGATTATGTTTGTGGGGGTTTCCAAAGCCATATTTTTCTACCACTGTTACATTTACACGTGGCGACATGCATGAGACTTTTTATTTTTTTTTATTTTTTTATATAACGGGATTTTATATCAAATTGAAATTTGAGTAATAGTCATTTTGGTTCTTAATTTGACTAAGCACTCACAATAGTTCTGTACCAAAATTTTAAAATAGTCAATGATTATATATTCTGCTAGTCAAAATAGTCTCTGACGCTAAAATAAACTTTAATGCTTAGGATAACTATTTTCATATAAAAACTGATATGAGAGGAAACAAGTACTTATAAGAATTGATATCACAATAAGTAAATACATTAAAGAACTAATATGACAATATTAATAATGCATTTTAACGTTAAAGAATATTTTGACTAACAAAATGCACAATCATGAATTATTTTAAAATTTCGATTCATTGAAGGACTATTATAACTACCTGTTATACATTCAGATGTCAAAATGATTATTACCCCAATCAAAATTGTTATGTTGGACATCGTCATCCACGTTCAAACATCAACTCATAAATTTATATCTGTGAGCTCTCAATTATCTATTGTGATTTTGTTTATTTAGCCAAACAAAGAGGCTCTATGTTTGTTTAGTTGAGCCTTGCAAAATTCTCAGATATGAAAAAATGTTTAAATATATTTTAATCTTTATAAATATATCATTTTTTTAACTTTTACCGAATTTTTCTTTTTAATTATTACAAATATACCTTTTTTTTAAGGACAAATATACCATTTTTTGTTTTCATTCATTGATATTTACTTTATTCATAAAATTTGTTCACATTGAAATTAATTTTTGATATATGTGTCTTTATTTTTGAATAAGCATTTTTTAATAACTTATATGACAACCAAAGATATACAAAGCAATATGGTTTTTTTAATTATTTTTATTTTCTTTGATTTTTGTGTCAATACCGTATTGTCTTGTGTATATTTAGTTGTCCATAAATTGTCTCAAAATAATTATTTAAATAACACATCTCAATCAAATATAATATTTTAAATTTACAAAAATCAATTTTAATATGAATAAATTTTGCAAAACTAAAAAAACAACAACCAACAGAAACACAAAGTAATATATTTACCATGATAAAATATTAAAAAATATATATATGTTCTTGCAAAGACCGAAATAAATAAATGCAAAAAATGATTTTCTTGCAAAGACCGAAAATATATTTTAATTTATATATAAAAAGTATTTGCAACAATTATACGGTCTTTTATCATTGGGAATTACTTTTCCCACCTTACGGAATTCTCGCGCGCCCTATTTTTTTTTCTAAAAATGCCTTTGAAGTTTCTGGATTTCATAATCCGAATTGGAGTTTTCCTTTGTTATAGAGTCTGGTGACTGATTATACACAAGAATTGTTCGGATTATTAAATCCGAAAACTGTTTCAAGAATTTGAATTATGAAATCCGAACTACATAAAGACATTTTTGAAAAATTTATAGGGTACGGGAGAAGGTGGAGGAAAAATAACACTGCTATCATTTGGGTTAAACTGTGAACATGTCCAGCATGTTTCATGATGCAATGAGTAAGAGAATATTGGAAAAAGTTGAATCATTCATTGTTGAATCGGTAATCATGTCATTGTTGTCACGAGAAACTTATGAATTAAGAGGGGTAGCGTGTGGGGAGAAACGGATAAACTTGTAACACTCACTTCTTCTACATATACATGTAACTCTCGCTTAACATAAATGTTTTTTTTTGTGTTATAATTGCTAAAATTTAGAAGTAAATTGGATTATAAGGATTATATTTGAACCCCTCTAATCATGTTAATATTTTCATATAATAAATAAATTAAAAATGGAGAGATTTTTTATTTGTGAGAGCCACCCTCTAAAATGGTCGGATCAAAGTCGCCTAAACTTTTTTGAATTAACTGGTTGATTTTGCATTTAGCGGCGCGCGGTTAACAATTGCAGCAAATTTTGCGAAACTAGACGAATGAATCATCGAATTTGAAAATCTCTCGATGTCGCTGCAAACTCTGAAGGAATTAACACTGAGACACTGCACAACCCAACAGTCACAATCCCTTCTCCGCGATTTCGATTCCAACTTCCCAATCAACAGAAAACCCCCCAAATCCTCTCTTGCCCATCACCTTCGTCTCCTTGAAGACCCTGACGACCCACCTTTTCAGCCTCCCAATTTCCTTTCCCAACAACAAGTAAAACTAGATGAAGAAGAAGAAGAGGCAGAGGCAGAGATAAAGTGTGTGAAATTCAGTTCTGTTAAATCCTCTCAGATTCAATTTGATCATACTGGACCCTTTGAGCCTTTGATTTTGTCTTCTCATGGTGAACTTCCTTTACTTCAGGTCTCAATTATTCTAACTTTCTTTTTATGCTTATAGTTTAGTTACAACAATTATTGCATTTTATTGTTAATTTTCTATTATTTTATATTGGTATTTAATCTCAAGTTAAGTCAGTGACTGGTCCAATATGAGCGTTACCAGACTTGATACTGACACGTCCACACCGATCATAAATATAACAATTGAATGCAACGACGTGTGTGTTGCTACATAGATTCATAGTATTATTGAATAGATTTCCCCCAATGGCGGGTTCAACTTGGACATCACATGTGTTTTTTTACTTTCTTTTTGATACTATGTTGTTTATTCTTTACTTCATCAAGGTGTCAGGTTTGAATCCTCTAGGTGCTAACAATTTATGTGTTGGGCCAGTCCATACAGAGTTTTGCTCTGACTTCAGTTGGGCCTCTAGTACATTGGTGGGATTAATCCCGGGATTAGTAGCTCTTTGAACCGAGTTTCCAAAAAAAAAAATGTTTCCTTTATCATGTTTATGAATTTGTTTAATGTTGTAGTTTTTATATACACGATCCTACTTTCTACTATCAGCATTCTGCAGAGCAGACATTTATAGTTTGTAAATCGAAGCATTTAATGTTTTTCTGAGTACTGAAATTCGAAACGAAATTAAATTCTGAGAATTGTTTCAGGTTCCTGCATCTATAAACTGTAGACTGCTTGAGCATCAGAGAGTGGGAGTGAAGTTTCTGTATGATTTGTACAAGAATAATAAGGGAGGCATCCTTGGAGATGACATGTGAGTTACACATTTATCTTCCTCTTCTCACTTTTCCCCTCTTCTGTTTTTCCTATTTTTTAGCTTTGTCCGGTTTTTTACGCCATAATATGTATAGTATATGCAGATATATTGATGTGGGTGTGTGAAAAATTAATGATGTTCTGTTATTCTGAATCTCAATCACATTGCTTTATTTGTCTAATTTGAAAATTCTAATCGATTGACACCTATCTTATATAAAACATTATGATGGAATTTTCTTGGTTTTCTGCCTTTATCTACCTCATGCTTGCATAATATTTATTATTGGGACTCCTGAGAACCTGTCATGCAAACCATGGTAGATCCTATTAGAGTACACTACATATCACCTCTCTGAAATATTGCACTTTCTCAACTTAAGCTGCTAAAGTTTTCTTTTTTATCACAACCCACTTGATGATTGATTTTGACTGGAAATGCTTTAGGATAGTAGGATACAAGAATTTAGGTTTTATTTATATTGAATTATTTATTTTGAGTCAACTGCTTCTTTTAAAATTTTAAAGAAATTTAGTAGTGTGCAGATTTCTATTTTGCTTCTCAGGTAGGCCTTTTTCATTAAATTAACAAATGTTTGCACTCTTCTTCATCTTTGCATTTTCTTTTTGAAACTTCCAAAATCTTAGTGTATGTCTTCTGCTATTATGCGTATTCCAGCCCTATAAATTATAAATTTTTGGACTTTATCTTTTGTTTTGTGTGTATATTATTTGCTGGTATACTTTGTTGCTATTTTTTTTCTTGAGATTTGGTTCTTTTTATCTCAACTCTGGTTGTAGTTATTAAGTCGAAGTTCTTTTTTGCACATTGAAATTTGATCCAGGGGTCTTGGAAAGACCATTCAAACAATAGCATTTCTTGCTGCCATATTTGGTAAAGAAGGAGACTCCATTCTTAGCGAGACGCGAGTGGAGAAAAGAGACCCTGTATTAATAATTTGCCCATCATCCATTATTCAAAACTGGGAGAGTGAATTCGCTAAGTGGTCCAACTTCAGCGTTGCCATTTATCACGGCGCAAACCGGGATTTGATATATGATAAATTGGAAGCAAATGGAGTCGAGGTACTTATTACCAGTTTTGACACTTACAGGATTCACGGCAACAGTTCCTTGTCAGATATACAGTGGAACACTGTGATTATTGATGAGGCTCATCGGCTTAAGAATGAGAAATCAAAACTCTATAAAGCATGTTTAGAAATTAAAACCCTGCGACGATATGGTCTTACTGGGACCGTAATGCAAAATAAGATCTTAGAATTGTTCAATATCTTTGATTTAGTTGCACCTGGATCCCTTGGAACGCGTGAACACTTCCGTGAGTTTTATGATGAACCCCTTAAACATGGTCAGAGGTCAACTGCGCCTGATAGATTTGTCCAAATTGCTAATAAGAGAAAACAACACCTTGTATCAGTTCTTAATAAATATATGTTGAGAAGGACAAAGGAAGAGACCATAGGGCATCTTATGATGGGGAAGGAAGATAACATTGTTTTTTGTGCAATGAGTGATTTGCAAAAACGCATTTATAGGAGAATGATCCAGCTTCCTGACATTCAGTGCCTTATAAACAAGGACCTACCTTGTAGTTGTGGTAGCCCTCTCACTCAAGTTGAATGTTGCAAAAGGACTGTACCAGATGGAGCTATTTGGCCTTACCTTCACAAAGATAACCTCAATGATGGATGTGATTCATGCCCCTATTGTATTGTCCTTCCATGCCTTGTCAAGCTACAACAGGTTAAGTGAGATCTCTTAAGTTTCTTTACCTCTCTTTTTGAATATAGTGTCATTGCAAAACATCTTCAAGAGCTAATTTCTTCATAGCACTGGACATCTATTGTAGGCTTATAGCTTTATTCATTAGTATGAGTTTCTATCTTGTAATTGTAGGAAACTATTTATTATGATTCAGGTCAGTAGTTGTAACGGGGATGAGAAAGAGAGGCGTGAATTATCTCAAGAAGGCACATTTGTTATCTTTTAAGATGAAAGTAGATATGGACAAGGATATGGATATTCAATTTAATATGGGTGTGGTTCGACAATAAATTTAAATAATTAAAATGAAGCTCGTTCTCTCTTTACTACATGTTGATTGATGTTGTTTGTAGCTCTTAGTAACCACACTGCTGGAGGGATTTGTCTGTTTGTTGTGTTATAGAATAAAACAAATTAGAGCCTATTTGATTACTGTTTTTAAAAACTGTTTTTCCATTCTTAAAAAAAGAAATTGTTTATCTAGGCATTTTCGTTTTCTTGTTCTCAATACTTTTTGTTTTTCTTGTTTTTACAAAAAAATTAAAATTAGATCAACCTAGGGTTGTTTTGTTTTCATTTTTTATTTCCTTACTTTTGTTCCTGTGCATCACTTGTGACACCCTATACCCACCACTGTTGCCATTGCCACCCGACACTCCATATTTTTTGCTTTGTCCTAAAAATATTTTTCAAAATTGTTTTTAAAGAAAAGAAGACAATCAAATCAAGCCATGGGGAGCACTATTGCCTTTCAGTTTGCACACACTATGTTCAGTGGTCTACTCCCATGAACAAACTTCTTTATGACCATGCTCAAGATGCTTCTTCACATTATCTTGAATATTACTGTTTCTTTATGCCAGATAAGCAATCACCTTGAGCTGATTAAGCCAAACCCCAAAGATGACCCTGACAAACAAGTTAAAGATGCAAAGTTTGCTGCTGCTGTCTATGGCCCAGACATTGACTTAGTTGGTGGGAGCATGCAGAATGAGAGTTTCCTGGGTCTAAGTGATGCAGAACATTGTGGCAAAATGCGAGCACTTGAAAAGCTATTGTTGTCATGGTTTTCACATGGTGACAAAGTTCTTTTGTTTAGCTATTCTGTAAGGTGAATAGTTGGCATATCTTCAGATCATGTTTGATACTTTTTCTGGGTATCTTATAAGATAGGATAGATTTACCATAATATTGATTGAAGTTTTTAGTATTATACTCTATTTTTTGTCATTTTAGATTCCTTGTTTCAAACTTAAATGGTAAGTTAGGGTTATAGAGAGCTTCCTCTTATCTATTGCCTCAAGACCATAGTTGTTCCGTATTTTCCTGCTGTTTAACTTGAGCTACTCTTTCTAGGATGCTGGACATACTGGAGAAATTTATCATAAGAAAAGGCTACTGCTTCTCAAGACTTGATGGGTCCACTCCAACTAATTTACGACAGTCTCTGGTTGATGATTTCAACTCTAGTCCAAGCAAACAAGTATATCTCAAACTTAGCGGTTGAATAAGCATTTTTCTGGTTCAATTTGTTATCGGGCTCTTGTTTATTTTTTTAGGTGTTCCTGATATCAACTCGTGCTGGTGGGCTAGGATTGAACCTTGTCAGTGCGAACCGTGTCGTAATATTTGATCCCAACTGGAATCCCTCACAAGACTTACAGGCTCAGGACAGGTCCTTTCGATATGGACAGAAACGGCATGTTGTGGTATTCCGTCTTCTCTCAGCTGGTTCACTTGAAGAACTAGTTTATTCTCGTCAGGTGTACAAGCAGCAGCTCTCAAACATTGCTGTCTCTGGGAAGATGGAAAAACGATATTTTGAAGGTGTCCAGGTACCAAAACCTATGTATTTTGACGTTGCAGTTCTTTTCATTTGTTTTGTAATAATTCTAAAAATTAATCAGTTTCCATGCAGGATTGCAAAGCATTTCAAGGGGAGCTTTTTGGAATTTGCAATTTATTTCGAGATTTATCTGATAAACTATTTACCAGTGAGATCGTTGAATCGCATGAGACGAATAAAAAAGACGGCCTTGAAACAGAACAACAGAAAAAAATAAATATTTCAGAAGAAACAAATTTGTTAGTATCAGAGTCGGAAACCAGGTCATGTTCTGAATCTGTGAGGGCTACAAGTAAACCAGATATTGAATTTGAAGACGTCGGTATGTTTCACGCAATCCTATTTCACATACTGAAATTCCTTGTTTTCTTTCCTCATAAATCTATTCAGTAAGGAAACAATTAGGAAGTTAGTGAAATGATAACTTCATTACCTTCTAAGATATAACAGCTTTTTACTGGAACATTTTTTTATGAGGCGATCATGGACATGTCTACATATGCACAAAAATGCTGGTAAAACAAATTGTTTTATTGCCACTGTCCAAATTCATATTTTTATTCACCATACCATGACAAAAGAATATTGGTAATTGGATACACCAGCTTCTTCGCATTGAATCTTTGCTTTGTAACTGTGGCCATTGAAATTAGGGAGTAAAGCTTCTAAGATTTATCTATTGTTAATTTTGGTAAATAACAGTGGAATTTCCATTTAATCAACTAATGTTTTGTCCCTTTAGGCATTGTCTACGCTCATCGCAATGAAGACATTGTCAACTCCCGACCAGTGATTCAAAGGCAGTTATCTACCAGCAGCACCTCTTCAAGTGATGGCCAAAGCGAGCCAAGCAGCACTTTAGTCCATGAAAGGAAGAAACCAGATTGTGTACCTAAAAAACTGATCGATGAAAGGAAGAGAGCCCAATTTAGCCTCCTCGCTGAGAGTATGGGCATGGAAGAGCTTGCATTTAGTAAATGGTTACTATCAGCCACTCCAGTAGAGAGAGAAAAGGTGCTTATAGACTACAAGAAGAAAAACAAAAAGCTTAAAGGTTGAGCAGTGATTCTCATGGATGGCAAAACAAATGCAGGCCAAACAATAGAAAATTGTGTAAATGTGAATGTGTAGATAGTCAATTTTTCCTTGTACAAATTAAATTAGTTATAGATACAGCTTGTCTTCCAAACATAGTAACTTTTATTTTTGATGAATCGTAATGTTTCGTTTTTTTAGGTTCCGAATCGTAATGTTTCTTACATCTGCATATTAGGCTCAAATATTAGTATTCTCAGTTCTCACACTAAAAAACTATTTAAATGTTTCAGTTTATAACATTTTATGATCAAGATTCAATTAATCTTTCAATATTTTATATATTTTTTTTTTGACATTTTATAATATTTCTTTATTTTATATTTATGATATCTTGCAAAAAATAAATTGTGTTAACGCTCCGGTTTCTAGGGAAAGGGGTCTCCGGTTCCCGAGGAAAGGGTGTCTTGGTAATCTGTAGTTCGGTTGTGAGTTAAGTATAATCTGGTCAAGAATTATTTCATCCAGAAATCAAATTCGGGTTCTTTCAAACGATTCATCATTTGTCGAATCTCGTTAACCACTCACGAACAATTCATTCTTTTGTGGATATTATGAGTCAGTATCCTTCCATGATCTATGTTCATCATCACACTATTAAGGCCATGTTTGATACATATAAAAAAATAATTTTGACGCTTAATAATTTCAAAATTAATTTTTAGAGATTTCCTTACAAAAGTAGTTGTGTTTGTTTTATAAAATGAAAATCACTTTAAAAAACAGTTATAAAAATTAATTTTGAAAAGAAACTACTTGAATAACTTTTCGTTTGAAGAAGTTTTTAACTATTTTCAGATTCTCATTTTTAAAAATTTATAACAAAAGAAAAAGCTTCCAAAATTAATAATTTAAAAAAAAAAAAAGATTCTTCAAAATAAGTTATAAAAAATCGGCCCTAAAACACATTGGACCGACTTATATATTTTTAAAATTGTAGAACTGAATTAGTTTTAACGGTGAGATGATGAACATAACCCTCTCACGGTGAGATGACGAACATGGGAGGATTCAAATTTTTATTATGACTAACTAATTCATGATTTATCAAGTTGTAAAAAAGATATCTAAGAGAAACCATGTCCAAGTAACATTTCTCATTTGAAAAAAGACCTCGTTTTAATTAACTGCACCAACATTTCTCATTGAAAAAAGACCTCATTTTCATTTCAATCCACTAGAAAAGTTGTAATATTTGTTTGAAAGTAGTGCAAATATTTTGGATTCTTCATTCTATACGGAGAGCACAATAATTTCAACTATTCAAAACGGCTTATCCCATCTTCACTTTTTCTGCTTTTGATAGTAATAACACAAGCAGGTCCTAGAGCTTCAAACAACTTTCTCACAATCCTGTATCTACTTTCTCTGCATTTTGAATCTGGAGACTGGTTTTGAAGGTTGAGAACTGGAAACCTGTTAAAATATCAAAACCCATGATCATCGTAAATTTAAGTAAATGATGAAACTGCAAAGGACCATAGTACAAAAGCCACATTTACACGAAAGATTATTTTATTTATGACCACACCATGCATAACTCGGTTAATCTACCTGTGAAGTTGAACTTTGTTCTCTTGAAGTTTTTGGTAAACTCTCGGCATGCTCTACAATGGAGCCTGTAAAAGCCTGCAGAAAATATTTATTCAAGAAAATTTTCAACTGCATATTTTGTTGCAGGGTATTATGACTCATGGAAAAAATTATAAAGATTAAACAAACCTTGCGACTATCAAATGATGGTTGTGAAGTTTGGTGTTGAGCCTGTAAAGGAAATAATTATACATGTCAAGCATCAACTCTCCTGAAATCTTAAGCTGTGGTTTTTGCCAAGATCTTAGAAACATTTTCTTTTAAAATAAAATGCCCTTAATTTTATCATTTCTCTCTCTCTCTTGTGAGGAGAATTAGAGAAAAGAGGTGGGTGAGTCACAATACAATTCAAGTAGTGGATAATTTATTAGACGAGAGGAATGAGATGACGGTCTCGATGATTGTAAGGTAATATTTAAAAAATAATACAAATTGCTGTCAAATTTAAAGCATCTAACTAAATTAACTGACTTTTCTTAATTTGTATGAAACCTCAATATAGTTTAAATCATGCCGGAAAATAAGAAAGTCACATTCCAACTACAAAATGAACATTACTGTAGTTTGTAACACCTCAGGGCAAAGCAAGATTTTCTTCAAAATATTTGGATACCTCAATTTTCGACGCAGAAGTTGCTTGAGACGTCTTCTCTCTAGGAAGTATGGGAGGCTTTACACTAGGATCAATGGATTTCACATTTTGTGCAATTTTCCCTTCAGATAAGATCAGACACAACAGAAATCAATTCTAAAATGGATGCAAACAGCACAGGCCTGGATACACGGAACCATGAAACAAGCATATACAAAGAAAATGAGAGTGCAGAGAACTTATTTACTACTAACCTCTGACCTGAGATTGAACAGCCAGGCTTTCAAACTGCATTTTCAAAATTAGAACGCAATATAACATATTAAACAACTTAAAAGCTGAAATAAGATAATAGGAAGATACTTTCATAATTCAACTGATCAGTTATATTTTCTTGATGATCATGCTTTTTCGGAAACTCATTTGCTACATTTCTTTTGTTAGTCTGATTCAGTGGTATGGCTTGATTACTACCCTGTTTCATAGAAAATAAACCATTAGTTAACACGGTTCATTGTGCTCATAGCTTTTATAAACCAGAAACAACAAATTGATCAAGATACTACCTCTGGATTTTTGGGATTGTTAACAGGTCTCTGATATGGACTATCATCAAAATCATCAGTAGTTTCCTCGTCTTCATCACTGTAATCACCATTTTTTTCAGCAAGCTCTTCTTTTTTCTCAAGTTCATCCATCATAGACAAAAAAGCAGCATAGTCCATTTCTTTGGCTGTATCATTCCCAGAACTAGTAGCATCTTCCACAGGTGAATCTGAAAAAATATATGACATATTCGATCATAATTTCAAAATATGTGCTAATCCTCAGAAGTAAAGATTAAAATTAACAGAAACTACTGTAAAAAGTATATGTGACATGTATAAGTTGAAGTTGAGTTTTTATATATGAAAAAAAAAAAAGAATTAAGACTTCAGAATATGATTATGCTTGATAATTTGAAGATACCAAAAGATTCAGCACTATCCTCTGTTTTTAGGGATAAAAGACTCCTAATCCTAATGGAATAGGGAAACAAATCATGAGCATAACCAAGTGACCTACTCCTATGAGGTAACATACATAACTAATCCAATGAGATAATTCAAGATAATGCTTTTTCATTTATTTTAACACTCTTAACACTCCTCCTCAAGCTTGTTTCAAATAAAACCTTTGAAATGGTACTGGGACAGTGCTTACGGCCGCTGCAGCCCTGCCTGGAAAGTGATGCAACTTTGAATGAAACAGAAACGACAAAGTAGCAGCAAAAGCCTAAATATCAACTATGGTGCAACCAAAGAATGCCAATAGCACTAAAGAAACATCCGAAAGTACTGAAATAGGTCGGCCCAAAACAAGAAATAATAAACCATAACTACCATTGGGGAGAAAAAGAAGTTTCATGTGACTGGTGATGGTGACTTAGCCTTTACGGACAAGATGATTGTTTCAAGTGAAATGGAAAAATGACCACAAACAAGATGTCAGCAAAAAACTTGGAACTAGAAACAAGACAAACAGATGACCGTTTCGTTTGGGTTGTGACCAAACAGAGCACAAAGGGAAGCTGAAATGGACAAAACAGAAGTGATCAAAGTGAGGCGAGGTTGGGTAGCATAGAACGTATAGGTCAGTGTGTAAATCACGCGGTTGACGGTGATGAATAGAGAAACAAAAAAAGAAACAGAGAAACTGGGCAAGACAGTCAACGAGATCAAAGAAAGGTCACTCCTAATCCTAATAGAATAGAGAAACAGATTATGATAATAACTCAGTGATACAGTAACTAATCTTAAGATATAAGACGAGAAACTAATCCCATGAGATGTTTATCCACATGGATGTTTATCCACATGTATTTTGATACATGTATCCACTACTGAGCATGAGTATTCATTTGGTTAGTGATGTTCTGTAAAACTGATTTGAACAATAAAAAATTGCAGGATTAAACATTGTGTTAACCTATAAGTGGTATCAGAAAGCTGGGAGTTGGGAGAAAAGTTGAGAGTAGTGCAAACTGAAAATCGCATATAACAAAATGTAAAATGAAAGTTTAGTGTTTAAAATAAGAGACCAGGAAACTTCATTTCCAGAAACATTAAAATAATTAATTATACATGCTTATGATGCCAACATAATGGAATGTAAAAATTCAAAGTTAAACAGAACTAAGACTTGACAGATGGTTACAATTAGTAAATTATAGCTATCTGAATAATCTTAAAAAATAAAAAATCTTTCAAGAAAGGACTCGAACTAAATTTAGACTTTCAAGACCTCCCTACCAGCTTCCTTTTATAATGGTTAATGAACATAGATTATCACCCTATAATATATAAATCTAAAATTTTGGAAAGCAAGAAGGTAGGAACATGCCTGATTCAGATTCCTCTTCGTCAGAGTGGTCGTTGTCCTCGTCCTCCACATATTCTTCCCTTATTTCTACAAGACCCTCCTGCACCAATTAAACCACAACAGCAATTAATAATTTATGTGAACTTCAAAACTATTAACACCAATTGATAACTAAGGCATACTAAAAAATGGGAGGAAAAATGTAGCACAACAAGAAGCTACAATTAGTCCCCACCAGACAATGTAGCACGAGAAGCAAACACATTGCAGCATAGTACTCCCAAGTTCGACCACAAATTTAACCGGTTCTATCTTCTTCTTTTTTTTTGCAAAGGAAAATTGAATGAATTAAGAAAATCACATCCAAGGACAAGGTGTGGTGGAAGGACAAGAGAGTACAAAGTAATGTTCAAAAGGAGCATTAAAGCTCAAAAAAATATCAAAACCAAAGATTACACCACAATCATGTCAGTGCCCAAATATTACAGATACCGATAAAAAAAAGTCTCCACAAAACAGTCCCCTAATCTGCTAGTTCCAAAACTGCACCACAATGTGGGTATACCAGCGTGGTCATTCTGCTGAAACATAAACTACACCACTTTCGCAATGCTATAAAGCTGTGTATAATCTCCATCAAGTTGATATCACTTAATCAAAATAGACCAATTTGCATCTCATTATATATCCTCAAAAAACATTCCTGCCACTAGTCATTAGCGCCTGAACTGGAAATGCGGTATGCATATCACCACCAGACCACCATTTTTTAATCAAATATTATAAACCTTCAGCTTAGTTACAGACAATCTCATACACATTTAATCTTCCCATACCATGATGCACACTCACTCACGCACACATACATACACACATACACATATTTAACCGGTTAGAATAACAAAATACGTGTCAAGTCAAAATTACCACAATCCAAATAAAATTAAAAGATATAAGGGAAATGATGAGACAAACCTCTACTTCAGAATCTGCCACATTGATAAACGAGTTAAGATTGTTGATCATTAGCTGGAGAGAATCAACTTGTGAATCCAATGACTTGCCTCTTCTTTGCAAAATCTCAACAGTTTGTTTGGAAGTTCTATCTGCATAATAGCCTTCTCCCAAAAGAACCTAACAACCAAAAAACCATTCACCATTCAGAAACAAAAATTGAATAAAGAATGAATAACCCTCATAATTTTCTCACAGCTCAATTCAGTATCTGATAATAAAAAAATCAACTCAAAGTAGTCTCTGACATTTTCATACCCGAGACAACCAAGTTAGTCCTTCACATTTTCATATTCATATTCATATTGGGACAAATTAGGTTTATTTTTTGTAGGAGAATAAATTGGGCTGCGTGAAAACACTAGAAAAAAACACATTCAATTCAACCAAACAAAAAGAAACGCACCATGAACTCATTGGTATGAATCAAACGACCAGGAAAAAACGCAGCTTTCCCAAACGGAACCTGAAAATTGAAAAAACCCATTTCAAATTTCGAAACTTTTTCACAAAGGGTGATCAAAAATCTAAAAATAGTTTTAAAAAAAAAAAAACAAGAAGAACAAGGATTGACTTGCCATGACATCGTGAGACAGTTGTTCAGGAAGTTTCTGAACGATGCTGACAAGGTTGTTGTTGTCATCGACGAAAGCTCGTAGTTGATGGAGTTCGTTGTTCTTAACGACGATAGCATCTTGAACGTGCTTGGTGGCGTTTTGAACTTCTTCTGGGGAGAACTGTGATTCGAGTGGTGTCACTGTCCCTTTCCTCCGTGGCCCAGCCATGCTTCTAGACGCCGCCGTTACTGTGCCGTTTCTCTGCCTCGCGTGGTGGCTCTCGACGGTGGCTGTTTTTAAACTCGAAATTGAAGCTTCTCGCACTAACTTAGAAGGGTAATAAGGTTGAATATGTTTTTTGTATATATAAATATTTCAACTTTTTATTTTTTTCCTCAAAAAAAAGACTTTTTATTTAATTTTTTAAAAAACAAATCTTCGATATTTAGTCGCAAAAGTTTGTATATCTCTATTTTTTATTTTTGCTTTTAAATCAACTTATGTGTACTATTTAAAATTTTGCAGGAACCAATATTATAAGTTTTTCTTCCAAAAAAAATATTTTTAACAAAATATGAATTTTTTTACGTGTCAAAAATATAAAAATTTATATTTAATTCATCTCTTATTAAAAAAAAGTTAAACTTTTGTAAATAATAATTTTATAATGTATTAAACATGACTATAGAAAAAAGTTCAAATTTTTGGATGGCACAAATGAGTTGACTTAAAAGGAAGGATCAAAGGTAGAGATACAAAAACTTTAGTAGGACCAAAAGTTGAAGAAATTTTTCAAAGAGACTAAAACGAAAAAGCTAGAATAATTATAAGGACCAAAAACATATTTATCCCGTGATAATATAATATTTTCACTGCATTCTTGCATGAAAATTAATAAACATAAAGGCGTCTTTGGCATATTTAAACTATAAATAACTGCATTGGAAAAAGAAAATCAAAGTATTTTTGTAGAGAAAATCGAGATATATGAATTTTTCAACTTTCAAAATCATTTGTGTGTTTCATACGATTTCATCTTTGCTCCATTTATGAAGTATCCATTTACCCCAGTCCAGCTCTTAGATGTGTGACATGTGGCAAAAATAAAAGCAAGGGTTGGGATTAAAAGGTTTGGAAAAAACACTACTTAGATGAACATAAAAGCATATGCGTGTGTCTCCTCTTCTCTTCTTTCTCTCCGATACAACACCCACGTTCCTTTCTTCCTTCTCTCATAATAACCGTTGCCTCTCCCTTCCACCAGTGCCGCTGCCGACTCCCTCTCCCTCCATCCACCAGTCATTTCATCATTCATAGTTGTTTTACAATGGTGTTTTTATAGCTCCAAAACCTTAAAACAACTTCAAGTGGTATTTTATTTTTCTAGACAAAATTTGACAGTCTTATTAAGTGATAATAGTATGTAAGTCCCTTAAAACTGAATTATATTCATCTGTCTAAGATGAATCTTATAATTTTTTTTAAGATGAGGTTATGTTTTTGCAGTCCAATGAGACATTTATAACTGATTTGTAAAACAATGGTGCTTCACGGTGGAATTTCACTTCAATCCCTCTTGTGAATTAATTGATAACTAATTGTACCCGATAGTGTAAATGTAAAGCATATACTATATAATTTGTTGCCATATACTTTGACACAAGCAGTAGCTACAGAGCTTTAACGGTTTGAAACGGCAGTGACAGCGGTGAAGATAACGACATGCGATATTGTGGGTGAGTTGGGCGAGGTAACGTGGAGTAGAAGGGGAGGATGCCGCATCTGTAGTGACGGAAAGGGGCGGCGGCGGCGGCTCCGGAGAGAGGGAGAGGGAGAGACAGAGCAGTGATGATAGTCACAGGGAGAAGAAGGGTCGCGTGAAGTTTGAACCAGAAGAGTGTGTGCATGGCTTCTTTTTTTTATCAAACAATTGTTTTTTCCAAACCTTTTAATCCCAGCCCTTGCTTTTATTTTTGACACATGTCACACATCTAAGAGCTGGACTGGGGTAAATTGAGGTTTCATAAATGGAGCGAAGATGAACTTTTTTCATACCACTAGGAAAAAAAATTCAAGTGATATTAAATGTGAAAAGACTCAAATGATCCATTTTACTCTTCGACTTTTTTGTATGTTCACCTAAGTCACATTTTGTGTTTTCATCAAAGATGTAGTATCAATTTATTCCAATTTCAGTATTAATATTTATAGTACTACTACATTGCAAATGCATATTTTGTCCTAGGTAATATTTTTATGTTAAACATTTGTAAAGGATCATTTTAATTACACATACAACGACTCTACATAATATTCAAACAAAGCAAACAATTTTTCAACTGTACATGTTTCAAAGCCAACTTGATTTCGAAATCAAACTTATGTTTTAATACCATGTTACTTGTTTCTAATCCAAATTGGTGTTGTTGAAAAATCAAGTAACATAATGGTTGAACCCACTCGGGTTTACTTGAGACTTTGGATTGTGTTCCTCCACAAGATTTTAAGTTTGATTCTCCCGATGTTAACTTGGGTGGGCTAGTTTATCTTCTTCAAAACAAAAAGTAACATAACGATTGATGCTTCAAAACAAAGTTGTGGTGTTTCGAAACCAACCTTGTTATTATACCAAGTGTGTTTCTTTCAAGACATATATTGTAAAATTTCATTTTTCGTGAAACATGTGTATTATGTTTTTACTTGAATTATCATATTTTTTACTTTTTTGTAAAAATCATTTATTAATGTACTCATTCATTCGTTTCTTAAAGGGCTGATGTGTCTTTACCCCATGTAATTTGAGTGAATTTCGGTTTATTCTCTATAAAAAAAAAATTAGATTCCAACCTTGAAAAATGAAGATTCTCCACAAAACACACCTGACCTCATCTGACACACGCCAGAGGCTAACATGGCACTCCATTGTGTAATTTTTTAATTTTTAATTTTTTTAAAACTTGCCATGTGTGTAATGGTTTTACACATCATTAAATCAATTTAAAATTAATAAAAAAAACATAAAATTATTAAAATCTGAGAAATTGAAAAGGCTTCTTTCATATTTGAGGGTTTCCTTTTCAACCCTAACAAACTGAAAATCTTCAACCTTTCCATATTCCCTAAACCCATAGTCCATTCAAACTCAAAATCTCACATAGAACCTATAATCAAACATAGAATAGAAACCCTAACTGAGAATCCAACACTACTTCTACTTTGATTTTCGAAACCCAAAAGAAGATGACGAACACGAAGAAGAAGAAGGTTACGATGAAAACGAAGAGCAGGAAGGACACGAAGAACATGGTATCGCTGAAAACGAAGGAAAATGGAGGAAAGAGGGTTGTTGATTGTGGAATGAAAACGAACAAAGAAGGAGGCGGCATCACTTATGAGGTAAATATATTTTTTCTTCAATAATTGAGTATTTTAATGTATTTGTTTATAGTTGTTGTGGTTTTGTGGATGACATAAACAAACATATTTTTGCATGAAATTTTGTCTTTTGGGGTTTTTTTTCGTAAGTATGAAATGTGCTTTTTCTGACATGTGTCTCGTTGTGATTGGTCTAATGTTGTTAACAGAAAAAATGTTTCTTCAACTGCATATTTCATCATGGTGGTGAGTTTGTTAGGGATGATGTTTTATTCTATAAAGGTGGGTTTCAAACAATAGTATTTGATATAGATATTGAGAAGGAGGTATGGGTGCTATTGATGAACTTGTAACTAGGTGAGGCTATGAGAAACAACACTTCAGGGTTTGGGCCACGGTTGATGGGAAAGATAATGAGTTTTTTCAAGTTTATAAGGATGATATGGCTGATGAGGTTGCTTATAGGGTTATGAGTAAGAAAGCTTATGGACATTTGCACTTGATGATGGTTTGATGTTGTTGAAACTGAAGAAATCCCCACACAGAAGTTAATATGTAATACTTCAGTCAATGCAAGTAAGGGTAAGGGTCACATGGATGATAAGGACAAAGATTTCTTAAGTGAGGAGTTAGATAGCTCAGATCCAGATGAATCTGACCATGAGAAAGGACCTGAGTATGAAAAGTTTATAAAGGAACAATTAAACAAGAAGTTTGAATTTAAGTTAGGCATGTAATTTAATTCTTTAAAAGAGTTGAAGGATGCAATAATTGAGTGGATTGTACTTAATAGGTATGAAATTACCTTTGTGAAAAATGAGAGTTATAGGGTAATGGTTATCTGTAAGGGCAACTGTGAGTTTTTGGCACTTTGTTCTAAAATGGGGGACATGCACACTTATCAAATAAAGATCTGGAAAGGGAAAGCACACTTGTCAATCATGTGTTGGTGTTCGAGGTTTGCATGACAACGACATATATGGTTATGTTTGATTACTTTAATTTTCTCAAATTATCATTGCTGTTGACGTGTCAGTGTTTGGGTCAATGTTTCGTATGCAGCAAAAATCAATAAAGCATTGACATGCAGACGTCGATGATGATTTATAAGATGAAAGCAATTGAATGTAACATGTGAGTGTTGTGGCGAACATTGACACGTGTCAGACACCACCAAAGGTTACTTCAATTTAATGCATTGATGTTATGTAGGAAAAAAAGTACACGACAAGAAGCTGCATAATAATATGAATAATAGTAATACATGTTTCTAAAGGCAAAAAATGTTTGATATATCTGCATGACAGCGACATATGTGGTTATGTTTGATTACTTTAATTTTCTCAAATTATCATTATTGTTTCGTGTCAGTGTTTGGGTCAATGTTTCGTATGCAGCAAAAATCAATAAAGCATTGACATGCAGACGCCGATGATGATTTATAAAATGAAAGCGATTGAATGTAACATGTGAGTGTTGTGGCGAACATTGACACATGTCAGACACCACTTAAGGTGACTTCAATTTAATGCATTGATGTTATGTAGGAAAAAAGTACATGACATGAAGCTGCATAATAATATGAATAATAGTAATGCATGTTCCTAAAGGCAAAAAATGTTTGATATATTTGCATCGTGGTTTCAAACAATTCATCATTCCATGATATATATTTTTGCTTCCCTTGACTAGTACGAGAACTACAAAAACACAACTTTTTAATTAAATCCAAAAACTTCTAACATTTTCACATTCAAATGGAAAAGTAAATAGAAAATAAAAGTGTTTTCATACCTTAAGTAGAGAGCAGTGATTGATTTTCCAGTGAGAATAGGAGGAAACATCACCATCAACTATTCTATTGATACATGGCTTCAAATCTTTGTAAGTGACCAATGGAACACAAGCCTTGAAACTTTCAGGATCAGTTCTATCATTCAGTCCTAAACCCTGCAAATATTCAGCTGATGCATTTACTTCCAAAATCTTTTTCAGTGTTTCCTTTTGAACATTCCCAGCTTACTTAGTTAGGCTCTCACATTCTTCTATCACTTTTTCCATGTCAAATTTCTCAATTATTTCCTTCATCTTCACACCTTCTTCACATGTAGTTGTTATTAACAAAAAAAACATCGCACAATTATGTAGTCAAATCATGAGTGACATTTTTTTATTTTGAAATTATTATTATAATAAACATAAAGAAAAGTTTTGAAAAATCCAAAAACTATTGAAGTTGGAGAAAACAATCCAACATTGTCTTGCATAAGCAAAATATGCATAAAGTCAAACTTCACCATTCATTTGGAATTATTATTATTACTGCTACTACTAAAAAAATATGGTGTTATGACCCATAAGGTTATGTTTTGTCTATGTTTTTCAACTGGGCCTAGCATAATGGATTTTGAAAATGAATTAACAAAAGAAACATGCTAATTAGTCAAATACAAATTGTACAAATATTCTGAACCATTAGAAGGAACAAAGAAAATGACAATTTAGAAAAACATTAGACAGTGATAGAAAACATTAGAGTTGACTAGTAGTGAAGAAAATTCACAAAAAAAAGAAGACTGAAACATAAATAACAACTAGACTTTTTCTTAGTAAGTCAAACATAAAAACAATCAAATCAAGTTCATGTAGAGGAAAAAATTACTAACAAGAGAAAATTTCAGAACCAATAGAAAATGTAAAATATTGAGTGAGTATTAAACTTTTATGTAGATTAAAAGGCAAATAGAAAAAATAAGTCAAAGGAAGAAAGTATAAGGTAGTCCTTTTAATATCATCAAATTGACATTTTCTCACTTCTAACTCTGCATCAACTTTTTAGTGCGCTAAAATCTTGCATACATTTTTTTTATAACGCTTGAAAAATTAAACTTGATTCACGTTGTTTTTGCTGTGATTTTCATAATTCGGAAAAAGATGATCTATTAACTCCCTCTAGACCAGTAACCATATAATCTAACATATGTAAAAAACTTTTCCTCGTGGCAATTAAAAGTAAAATCAAGGAAAAACATAATCAACTATTACCATTCAAATATTAGAACATAAATGTATTAAATATGTTATATTTGTATTTAATAGGTTTCATTTCATAATGTAATTATAATACATGCATAACAATTGTGATAAAAAAAAATATATTATATCTTAGATCAATTATATGCTCTCTTGTCAACTGTATTTATTTCATACCATAAGAAAATTACATAGACATTTATTTTTCTTTTTAATTATTAATTCATTGTACAAATGATTCCACTTATTTGTATGGAAAACATATTGATGAGAAAATGCAAATTTTGATCCAAAACTGATCACTCCTTTATCATTTTACATGATATCAGTTGTTGCTTGTCCTCTTTGATATCAATTGTTATATTCATTTGTTCATCATGTCTGATGTACCACCATCAGTTTTTCTCACACTTTATGTCGAATACTCATCAACCGTTGATCACTCAACAACAACAACAACCTCCAACATAGACTCTTGTGTCAGTCATCACTCTAATAATCCTCTAGTCGTTTTTGTCCGTCCTTTGTAAACAATTAATAGATATATTATATGGAGTTGTGCAATGCCAATGACACTTGGTGCCAAAAACAACATTGGATTTGTTGATATAGCACTTACTTCACTATATGGAGATGTACAATGCCAATGACACTTAATGCCAAAACAACCTTGGATTTGTTGATATAACGCTTACTTCACTTCAAAGAAGAAATAAGAAATTCATATTTGGCAACAATGCAGTGATTCGCTTGCAAGTTGGATCCTTAATTATGTTTCATCTAAGATCCTTCCTAGTATTTTGTATGTTGAAACTACACAACAAATCTAGATTAATTTACAAGACTGGTTGGCTCAATTAACATAAGTTACACTTAATTTGAAGGTGTTAATTATCACAATATGATTGCCCCTGCAGCTAGACTAGTCATAGTTTGACTTTTTCTATTCAAAATTTGCCATTACACCAACTTTATGTTAACGATGTAAAACTATGTCTCAACAAAGCAATTTATATGTAACCATCACATGTATTCTATCAAACAATGTGAAACTATGTCTCAACAGAGCAATCTATATGCAACATCACATGTATTCTATCATAAAGCAAAATTACGTGTGTACAAATTAACATAAATCAATTTATGGTCATAAACAGGTTTGTCACCAATAGTTCTCTAAATTTACCACTGCTCTTATTTATAGAGGGTTTCGTTAATCACTTTCTAATTATAGTCCATTTTTTTTTTTGTATTTGTGATCAAATGACCATTTTTGTCATTGTATACGTTGATGGTATTATCGTCACTAGTGACAATGGTGATGCCATTTCTTATATAATATTTCTCTATCAAATGTCTTGTCATTTTTCTTTATTTTTTGAAGGAATTTGAACTATCTCGTTCTAAAAAAGGAATATTCTTATGTCAATGAAAATATTTATTTTTTTACGTATTTCAGACTATTCTTATTATCATCACCAGCAACAATGAATATTCTTTACGTGTTTCAAACTGGCCCAAGGATCAATCCGGCTCCGCTCATATCCGACCTGAGCCCACTATGAAGATGATATTGCGCGATGGACACGCCATAGAATCCACAGGATTGCGGTACAAACTGAGAGTTACTCACCAGGCTGAAGTTTGCTCACGCCCACGTAGGCTGAGAGTTGCTCACCCTCAAGGTCGTGAGTTATTCACATCCATACCTCCAGACACAGCTGGCAGGATAATGCTTAATAGCTAAACTCAACATGGCCACTATTTTTACAATGACTTTAGCCTTGGGCCAGGTATGACACTTCTTACCCACACTATAGCCGCATAACTGAACCCCTCGCTGACCCAGGTGTCAGAGCACATGCAGGTGCACCGTCCCCCTTCGGTGGAGAAGGACCATCAACAGACGACTCAACAAAACATGACTCGAGACGGATAGATCGAAGCTCTATCCTTATACACAACGGATCTCAGTCGACCAACTATCTCTTTAGGTCAAACCGGATCAACACGCTTGACCATTTATTTGACTTCGATATGACTGATTGTCGGACATCATATTTTCCAATGGAGTAACACCCTTGTTTGCAAATATTCATGCAATCTCGTCTCGATGAAGCCACACGATTTCTTCAATATCTTGAAGGGAACATTGTCAAATGTTTATTTCTTTCTACATCTAGCTCTATTAATTTAGTTAGATATGAAGAATTTAATTGGGTTGTTTGTCCTACTACTCCTTGATCCACTACTCGTTAATTTATCATGCTTGTTTCCAATCACATTTCTTGAGAAAACCAAGAAACAACCAAGAATTTCTCATTTTTCTGTCGAAGTGGAATATCTTTCCCTCTTATCTCTTTCTTCTAGATTGCAATGGTTAAAATATTTTGTCGATCTTAGTATTGATCATCCTTAGCCAATCACACTAGCGAAACCCCAAATTTTCATGAATGTACAAACACATTGACGTTGATTGTGATTTTGTTTGTGAAAAGTTATATTAGGTCTTATCAGTCCTCCCCATCTCCAATGTTTTTATCAATTGGCAGACAATTTTACTAACCACTTAGAGGTGATTCCTATAGACGAATACTTGACAAGTTGAGTCTTCCTGAGATTTCAATCTCACCTCTAATTTCCAGGGTGTGTGTGCGCCATAATATTATGCCATAATAAATATATTAGATATGTTTTATTTCAAATGAAAAGAAAAATATTACGCTCAAATTTTTTGGCAAATATAAATTAGTCCAGTTGGTAAGAAGTTGATATGTGAGTTCAACTTTCATCTTAGGGCTATGGTGTTATTCAAGTCGTGAATGAATTTTAGGCCAACTCATCTAATTTTTAATTTATAAAAAAATAATTATAAATTTTGTTTTGGGCTGCGCGTGTGACAACTTCCCAAAAGGGCGCGTATATAAAACCTCCCAGCTGTAGGAGACCAAAGCCAGCATGACTTGCAAACAACACAGTTACACCAAACCTCGTCAACTACTGCAAAACCCACAATTCCATTTTTTGTTTTTTCCTTAATCCAATAAAAAAAATTAATCTTTTTTATCATCACAATCATTATTCTCAATTTTTAATTAGTACAAAGTTGTTTTCAATTTGGTTGAAAACCTTGTTGTTGAAGCGAATTTCGTTATTTTCTGAAGTCGTTGCGCTTTCACTGTCTTGTGACTCGTTGTTGTGACTCGTTGATTCACTCGTTTGACTCCTTTTGAAGCAACCCTTTTGTTTTCTTAATCCATTTCCCTTGATGGGCTTTGAATTTTATTGTTGGAATCAGCTAATTGAATTGGGAACTGGGTTGTGACATAACATTCTTTTCAGACATGGTTTGTTTGGGGTTTGATATGGTTGAGGTTGAAGCTCAAAGGTTGGAACTTTGTTTGGTTAAGAGGAAAGAAGTTTGTGTTTTGTCGAGGATTGTGTTTGGTTTGTTGGTGTTTCTGTTGTTTCTTAGTCCTGTGGCTGGTCTCAGACCATTAAGGGACAAAACTGGTTCATGGGGTGATGAGGTTTGTTTATCAAATTCTTATTCATTTTAGTGCTGTTTGATGTAGTTAGTTGTTTTGTGTTTTTTACTTTATTGTTTTGGATTGTGGTAATTGTGGATGAATATTTGTAGTAAGTTAGAACATAATTATTGTTAGTAATGTTGTTTTGGCATTAATGTTGATGATAATTTCTCACTTCAGTTGTATTTTGATTTGCATTAGGGGTCACTGTTTTCTCTGCTCTTTTGATTTTGTCCTGTTGTAAATTTGGGAACATGATATTTGGTGTTTAAGATCAGATTAGAATAAAACAAAACAATGTGGTTTGGTCAAAGGGCTAAAGCTGTGTGTGCGTACGTAGGTTAAGGAGAGATAGGTTATAATATCAATAGGATATCTAGAAGTGATATCAAATTAGCGCTTAACTTTTTTTGAAGAAAGAATCAAGTTGAATTTTAGCGGATTAGGAAAATAGTACTCTAGTATTCTTTATCAGATTCCTATGTCAAAATGTACTTAGGTGTATTTGGATTGACTTTGTGCTTCCCTTTTGAGTTTTGATGAAGTGCATTTTAGCTGAATCTTGAAATTGCTTGAGGGTAGAGAAATTTCATATGATACTCACAACCAATTCTCACTAATTTACTGTACTTGTAAACAATCATTGCTTTGTTTTCAAATAATTAGCTGCTCCCGTTTTTTTTTTAGTTGTGCACATTGGCACAACCCGCATTTATAAATAGCTGAAAAACTTTTGAATCCACAAATGAAAAGAAAATTAGATCTTTTTAGGACCATTTAATGTTGATATGTGGTTTAGATTCAATACCTTTGGAATTCCACCGAGGACTTTGTTTTGCCAAAAGACATGCCTTTAGTGCTACTGATAATGGACTTTCCTAAACCGATATTTAATGTTTGTGGCAACTTACATCCATTTTCTTGTTTTGGCATTGCTTTTTTCAGTGGATTTTTTCCGGAAAAGATGAAAGCGACTTAGGTCCATTTTCACAATGGAATATAACTGGAACTTACAGAGGTTGGTATTCTTATAGAAATCTATATTTAGAATTTTAGATTGACCGCGTTGAGGTATATTTTCAGTCTGGTATGCACATTTTTCAATAACCAGTTGTATAGATGGTTACTTGGATGCACTATTGATTGTTGAGCATCTGCTTCATGCATGATTTGATGTCTTATAATGGGGATATATGATTGGAGAATAAACTTAGAGCCAATTTGGACACACTTTTCAACGAGCACTAATGGGAAAAGATTGCAATGAATACGAGTCTTCTAAATAATAGCTTTCTTTACAAGTTGAAATAAACTTTTGCACCACAATTTTTTTCCAGAAGTGCTCTTATCTTACTAAAATATGCTTCATTTTAAGTGATTGAGTCATCTTCCAGTAAATTTTTTTCACTAAGTTTTTTTTGGAATTGTTGAATGCAGGGACGTGGAAGTTTTTAGATACTACCAATGGCTCTTCTAAATTTCCGGACATCAGAAAAATAAATGGAAACTCTGTAATTGAATTAGTTAGTACACCCACAAAGATAACTGGTGTACATTATGTGCAGGTGAGATGTTGAGCTATGTAGCTGGTTTCATAAGGAAGTTGACTTTTGTACGCAACAGATTTTCCTGTTTTGCTTTATTATTTGTTTTTAAAATGATGTTAAAATTTTTCACTTCCTAAGCAATTGGTTCTACTTGCACCAAGAACTTCTTTTTTCATTACAAATTTAAATCCGACAGAAAAAAAGCACTCTAAATTAACTCGACTTTAAATGAAAGTTTAGACTGTGTAACATCTCGACTGAACATATTGTTACTCTTCTAAAGTTTTATTTCTCTTTTTCATGTTTTTATCAGGGGGTTGTTATATTCCACGATGTGTTCGACAACGAATACAATGTTGGGGGTGCCCAAATCAAAATAGAAGGTGTATATATATGGCCTTTTAGACAACTTCGAATGGTAGCCAACAGGTGAACAATATGCATCTGAAGCTTATATCTTACCTTATTGCATTTACATGTCTTGCTATGGTCATAATGTATTTACAATTAAATTAGAACTAGGAAGTATATAATATCTAATGCACTGGGGAATTTCTTTTTGTTTTCTTCTTTTGCAGCGGAAAAGAGGGAGGGTTGAATCAAGATGGAGATTATATTTTATCCAATCCATATCATCTGGTATTGCATCTTTCTTGATGTATCATTCATTGTTGGCATTTGTTATAACTTCTCACTCCGGTCTCAAATATAAGAAAAGATTATTTTTTTAGGTTCATTAAATAATTAATGTATCTGATTTACAATGAAGACCAGATACATTAATTATTCAATGAACCTAAAAAAAGAATCTTTTCTTATATTTGAGACCGGAGTGAGTATAGCATATAGTCATCTTAAGAAGCCCGTCTGATTTTAGCGATCATTCTAAAATCTGTTACTTTTGGAAGTACAATGAACATTCAAAATATTTGGCTTGGTGTATACAGCTTGGAGTTTTCTCATCTCAAGTATTCCAAGAATCTTCGCGACATACAATGTGGAGAAGAAAGCATTGTAAGTTTTCTGCTTTTACTAGTATATATTGAATAATTTTCTTCTTCCCTTTTTGGTTTGTTCACGTTGTTGTACTACTAACTTGTTCTATTTTTGCCCTCTCCGCAGCTCCATTGCATGGCATGGAGAAAAACTGTAACGTTGAAATTTCAGCACGGGTTTCACGCTTGTCATCGTCAAAACATGGTATGTACATGAGTTCTCTGAGCGTTAATAAGGATTTATATTTAAATGGTTTGTTATTTTAATTTCATTTTTAACCAATTTGTTTAACACTTTCTTATAGATGGGGAGCATGATTCTTTTCAGCTGGAAGGATTAATGGAAAGTCCGTCTGTGGATGACGATGGAGATTGCATCTCACCATTACAATTAAATGCAACATCTATTAATATAGGAGTCTACTACAATAAAGCAGTGAATTATACCTTGATGGTTACCTTTGTATCCTTCCATCATCAATATTCTTTTTAACTTTAAGCCAACATTATTGTCTGTTCTGTGTTAGCTCCTTAATGTATATATTAGGTCTCATTCTTGCAAGTTCTTCTGTTGATTCGGCAAATGGAGCATAGCAACACACAATCTGTAATAAATTTCTTCCAAATTTTATTTTAAATTCCACATTATAGATTTAATCAATGGAGTTAAATATAGATGATTCATTATTTGAATGAATATGCTGGAGAATGTTCAATTAATTAGTTTATAAATATATGAATATAAAAACTGAATACGATTCTTATATAACTGCAGGGGGCAGCGAAGGTTTCAATAATAATGATTGGTCAGCAAGCTATAGTGGATGCTTATCTTTGCCTTGTACATCTGACTGCAGGAATACTAGTTGGTAAGTTTTGAAACAAGTGTCTGTCTGGGATTTTCATATAATCATTTAAATAATTTCAACAAACTTTTTCCTCGCTAAAATTTTCACCTGTGATTCAAATTCCGTTAGTTACTTTTTTTTTCTTCAAAAAATCATTTTTAGAATTTTCATCTGTTTGTTATAGATTTTAAAAAAATGAGTATGAAGAAAAAAAATCTAAAAACTGCTTCGAATGAGAATCTGTATAGTAGTTTCTCTTGAAAATCATTTTTGATAACTGATTTTTTTTTTAAAAAAAGTGATTTTCATCGTGGTAAACAAACACAAAATAACTTTTTTTTTTAAAGAAAATCTCTACAAATTAATCTCTAAATTATTGAATATCAAAATCACCTTTTTATATTTTGTAACAAACGGTTTCTAAATTCAAATTTCCTCTCTCCTATTCTAGATCCTATTATTTACAACATCCAATTCCTAGAACACATAAGAAAATTACAGTATACACACTCTTTAGATCTATGCCGTGTCTGTCAAGAGATCAATCATTTTCATTTGCTCATACCAGTGTAAGTATATTATAACTTAGTTTGCGGTAGGTTGTAGGTTCAAAGTCATGGCTCTCAATTCAACTGAGAGAATATTATAAATATTATCGTGTTCAAATTAATTGCAGTTTATGGACATAATTGTTACAATAGATATGACTTCAGTTGTTGATTATTCTCTTTCAGTTAGATAGTCTGATAATTGTCTTTACTTTCTGCCATGCAGAGTCTTTGTTCAATGCTTTTGCAACCGCTGCATTCTTCAAGTTCGTAGTTTTCTCAATATTTGAGATGAGATATCTCCTTGCCATTTGGAAAGCAAGTCGGCCTTTGAGTAACGGTGAAGGTTGGGAGACAATGAGGCGTGAGCTTTCGGTTTTATACAGCCGTTTCTGTAAGTTCTCGTATAGAATCAAATTTTCTGTTAGCAATCTGTTTTTGTGATCTCATTGTTACTCATCATGTGTTTGCCATGGGTCTTAAGGCCTGTTTGAATTGACTTTTTTGAGCCTATCTATTGGGATAAACACTTGCGAGACTGTTTAGGGAAGTCCATAAGCAGTTTTATGCTTATTTTCATAAGCTCTCCAGGAGAGCTTATGAAAAACAGTTTATAGCTTATATGAAAACAGTTTTGACTTTATTCTATCTTTTGTTATAGAAATAGTTTATACATAAGCACTTAGGTTATAAATGCGTTGTTTATCCAACCAGTGCCTTATTTCTTAAACAACTTTTCTTGCAGATGGGATTCTGTTGGGCGGTATTCTATTCATGTATGAATTCCATAATTATTTGAGACCTATTCTGCTTCTTGTATACTCCTTTTGGATACCTCAGATAATCACCAATGTTATTCGAGATTCACGCAAACCATTGCATCCTCATTATATATTAGGCATCACCGTTACTCGGCTAGCAATCCCATTATACGTTTTTGGTTGTCCTAACAACTTCTTGCGCATAGAACCAGATCAGAGCTGGTGTGTTTGTTTGGTTTTATTTACTGGATTTCAAGCCGCAATTCTCCTTCTTCAGCATTACCTCGGCTCTCGTTGGTTCATTCCTCATCAGGTTGGGCCTAACTCTCATCTCGATATTTTATAACCTCCTTTTTACTAACTCGCCTTCATCCAACAATCTAACTTTGTCTTTCATGGTTTATAGATTCTACCCGAGAAATACAGCTATTATAGGAGGTCTTCGCAGGATACAAATCATGCCACGGACTGTGTTATTTGCATGACAGCCATTGATCTCACGCCGCGATCAAATGATTGCATGGTACGTAAATAGAAGATTTGTGCATTCGAATTAATATTTGCAATCTTGATCAAGTCTAAGACACACCAACTGTTATATGCAGGTGACACCTTGTGATCATTTTTTCCACACTGGCTGTTTACAAAGATGGATGGATATAAAGATGGAGTGCCCAACATGTCGGCGCCCGCTCCCACCTGCATGAATAGATTTTCGAAATGTTAATATCAATAGGATCAACTGACACCTCCCAACTCAAATATAATTTCGGTAATATTCATACGAAAAAGATTTTGTTTTTAATTATTGTTTGCTTTTCTACTTTTTACAAGTTTTCTTTCTTTTGCTTGGCAGGTTGGGATATAATCAAAATTTGGTATAATTGAGCTTCAGCAAAAAGCTGAAATACGGCACTTCTGATAATTGTATCATGCAGAATTTGTTTATAGCTGATTAATAGTTTTTCTTTTTTCCTTAACTGGGTAGTGGTTGTGTCAATGGTTAATAATATAGTATATCAGAAATTCCATATAAGATAATATTTTGAATTTCACCCTTGCCTTTCAGTGGATCTCTTTACTTTCCATATATGCTATAATTTCAGTACAATTTTTAGGTCAAATTACGTGGCTGGGAAAGGAGACTCCACTAAATCGGAGATTGGTAATCGATCAAAATATTGGTGGATATTTACCACCGATAAAATGGTTAAAAAAACATGGATGACTCGCGATTTACTAATATTGAATGAAAAAAATAATCACATTTCTGAATTAAAAAAAAAACTCATTATACCTTCACCCTTGGTGAACCTAGAAATCCCACAAGGCGATGTATTAGTGCATGTTTGGATGTTTGTAAGGTGAGATATGTGAAAAGTGAACTTCCTCTAAAATATGTAATTTCATCTGCATATTTTGTACAAAACAATTTCACCTCTAAATCTCTATTTGACTAAAAGTGGTATAAGGTAGGGTAAAAGTCATTTTGGTTTCTGAATGTGTGAGACACTATCACTTTAGCATGCAAATATATGTTAAAAGTCTTTTTAGTTAGTCATTTTTCTCCTCTTACTAGTCATTACACTATCACTTTAGCATACAAATATATGTTAAAGTCTCTTTAGTTAGTCCTTTTTCTCCTCTTACTGGTCATTTTGATCCTCAAATGTGTATTTTTAACTATTCAATTTAGTCCATAAATTTCAAACAAAAGAGATCCTTTAGAATGTATTTGCAATTTTGGGATAATACTTGGATGACATTGTGGTTGGTGACATTACCAACGACAATGTTACAAATGTTCAAAACAACAAAAAAAAATTGTGAAAGAAAAAGAAGAAAGTCACATGTGACATTGTGGTTGACCAATGCCACCAACCACAAGTGCTACCCGCAATTTTGACATGTTGACGGATATAATGATAACACCCCACACATTCATAAACAAAACAAATTGTTCATTTTGCTTAGAATTACACAGTTTTAATCAAACGTTTCTTCATATATAAGTTTTACATCAAACTTATATTTGGAAGAAAAAAAAAATCTAATTATAAACTATGCCACTTTAGACTAAATTTTGATCAAATAATTTTACAAAATCAAATTATTCAAAGTTTGACAAACACAAACTCAACATACATTCTAATTCTGTCGAACATAACACTTTCCAAGTAACTAGGATTATGATACAATACAGAGACATGAACTATCACACCACTTTAAAAACAAAGTATGTACAATATCATTACCTAACTTAAATTTGGACCTTTATTACATGAACATAAACACTTCATTCAATGTCAAGGATGGCTTGGTGCAACTAGAGGTGCAGCAGAAACAGGCATTGCTGCTGGTGCAATTGCAGAAGGTGGAATAGCCATAGAACCAGCACTAACATTATTCCCAAGACCTCCTTCAACACAACAAAGCTCAAAGCAATCAACAGGGTGGTCAAGTTTGGCACTACATTCCTTTTCACTCCTCTGCAGTGCCTTCTCCGGCAAGCAATTGCGGCGATCATCAAAAACTATCTTCTTTGATGTCAAATTCTTACAAATTCCCTCTTCCTCACAGAAGAAGTTGTAAGAAAAAGTGAAATTCACCAAGTTTGGTAACTCACAAACTCCGACAGGAACTATTCCACTCATCATATTATGTCCTAAATTTAACTGCTCCAAATGAGATAACCCTGCAAGACTATAAGGTATAGGACCAACAATATTGTTGAAACTCACATCCAACACTCTCAATTTGTATAGAAATCCAACTTGCTGTGGAAGACAACCTGAGATGCTTGTATTGATTAAGAGAAGTTCTTCCAAAGTGTCGGCGAAGTTCATTATGCTTTCTGGTAAACATCCTCCAAATTTGTTATTAGCAAAAACCATAATAGATGCTTTGCTTTTTCCTAAATTTCTTGGAATAGAACTTGTGAAGCGATTGTTGTTAAGGAAAAAAGCATCGAAAGGTTTGTTGAAAAGCTCAGGAGGCAATGGACCTTCGAATTCATTGTAACGAAGGTCGAGATAAGTAAGGGAAGGAAGGGAAAGCACGACCGAAGGAAAAGGCCCGACAAATCTGTTGTTGCTAAGGTCAAGCTCATAGAGATGAGTTAGGTTGGTGAAGGTTTTCGGAATGATGCCACAGAAACGGTTGCTATTGAGGTGGAGAAGTGAAAGGTCACATAAGAAGGCTAATTCGTCAGGTAGGAACCCGGCTATGTCTGCGTGGTTAAGGTCAATGCCGGCAACAACTGTTATTTTAGGATCATCAAGAGATGGAGCACAGTAGATACCAGTGTAGTTGCAAACTGAAGGACCTACCCAATTTGAAGTAATGTTTTTTGGGTCTGAGTAGATCACATGCTTCCATGCTTGCAGTGCAAGAAACGCGCGGTAGAGTCTTGGGTTTAATGGTGAATTATGGATGTGGTTGTGCTTGTGTTGGTGCTTGTGATTGCTGATTATACTGTGTTTTGCATCAAGGTTGTTGAAGAAACAAGACAAATATAGAAAAAAGAGGAATAACACACAAGTGGTAAAGGAATGAGAAGATGAAGTTGAAGCCATTGTTTTGTGAGATTAGTAAAATGAGTGAAGCAATGTATATATTTATGTAGGAGAATGTAGGGCTCTTTCACTTTCAAACCATAAAAGCATAGTCTTTTGTTCAATCATGTTGTCTTTTGTACATGTTACAGATTAGCATAATCCAAAATGGGTTGAAAATGATAGATTTAGATTTCACGCATTAAATGTTAACACAATAATTAATGTTGGTTGTTTGATCTTAAAGATAATTTGATAAAAGTATTAATAGGAGTCGACCAATCTAAAATCAATGACTAAGATTGATTAATGCGTGTAAATGCATGTATTTTTTTTCCAGAGAAATACTTTTTTGACATCAAAATTTTGATGTCGAATATGATGTCGTTTGAATTTTGTGCATATTTTTAAACGTGTGTAGGTTGTATGAGATGAAAAATAAGAGAGAAATAGAAATAAATATATATTGTCACATACAGTGTATGTATTTGATGTTCAAATAACTCAAGATGATTTTTTAATGCAGTTAATTTGAATCTTGAAAACGACAACATCAAATAATCACAACAACCATGTTAAAGTGATGTTTAACCGTTACAAGAACCTACGAACCTATGTTGTTGGGTTATTTTTATAGTTGTAGGATTATTCTCTACCAATGAGCTTCTAGATTAGATACAAAGTCAACAGTGCTATTGATTCTTTTTGCACTTGACTATGAAACTTTAAGAGGAGGACCAAGCGCATTATAAGGACTTATCTCCTTCCATGTTGTTTTCATTGTAGTTTGAGTGGAGTTTAGAGAAATTCGGTTACTTACAACCAAAGGGAAGAATATTGTACCGAGTTCACTAATTGGCTTCAAATTTTCAAGTTCATGTGTGGTGGCTACATCTGCTTGAAGGTTTCATATTCAACGTCCAGCAAGGGAATTTTTAGGGAGTTTGAGTAAACGTCGGAAGCAACAACAAATCAATGTTTCAAGACCACAAGAGAGAGACGTCACATCTCCATTCAAAACTTTAAGATATTAAGTATACGGTTCATCTCTCTTATATATTCATCATTTCACGATTCATAGGTAATGTGATATTTAACCACTCACACTTGAAAGAAGAATTGATTACAATGATTATTTTCGTATCTTTCCTTTTCATAGGGAAAGTTGGTGTGTGTTTGTGTGTTACATTAAAAAATACTTGAACACTCTAGTGCAACAAATGGCATATTACATTCTCAACATTGTCACAACAAAACACTAAATCAACTCAAATTTTATCAGTGCTCATCAGCAATTGGAGACTTTGACCTGAAATGAGTAGCATTTTCAAATTGACCATAAACAAACCTCATTTCTATAGCTTCCAAATCAAATGTGTCCTACTAGAATAAAATTTGAGAGTAACTTGATTGAATTATTTATCTGAACATATTTTTAGAACTGTAAATCATTATACGTAGATTTGTTCAGTACCCACCCCCTTTCGACGCATTTTGAATGTAATTTTGAGTAACTTCACATTTCTTATTCTGAACAATTTTGAAATATTGTAGAGCCAAACTTTTTTTCTTTTAAGAAATTACAACGAGACTAAGGTTCAAAACGAGGGAAAGAGATCCCTCTACAATCATTAAAGATAAGGAAAATTAAAGGAGGGGGAACTGGAAGATATAACAAGCCAGTCTGCCCACTATGACCCATATTCGTTAAAAAATCAGCGCACTGGTTCCCTCACGATAAATATATGTCAGCTCATAGTTTTAGATGGAGATTCCAAGTCTTTTGAGCAAGCAGCACTGACAGAATCATCCAAACAATGATAGTAGAAGAGGCTTCAGATGGAGATTCCAAGTCTTTTAGAATACACCACTGAGAGAATCATCCCAATAATGATAGTAGGATTAAGACCTTGGTTACCCTCCAATTTCAAACCATGATCAAACCCCAATGTTTAGTCATAACCACAGTAGACCAACCGAAATTAGAAATAAAATCTAAGTCACTGCTTGAATCCGCCACAAGCTTTGATTATTAATGCAGAGCCAAACACAAATAATAATAAAAAGATTCAACTCGGGTTTCCATAAATCACTCTATAAATATATCCAGATACAGTCGGGGATAATTTGAGAGGAACTATGCAAATTTCTTACAAGAAAATCACACTATATTGTAACTATCCTATATATGCTAGTACAAACCACAAAAAATCACTACGATTCGATTAACATGTCAGCTACGACTTAGATGTGTAAATTAGGCAGCTTTATGTTTAGTATGAAACTTTACTGCGATTAAGGTGCGTAAAAAATAAACTGAGTCAATTTCAACACTAAATGTAAACCGCCCACCATATATAATCAAAAAAATTTAAAAAAAACTCATGCTATAGAATTGCATTTCAATAAAACATCAGCAATCAAAACGAGTATTAATTACCAAACCAAAAGGTGGTCTCAAAGTGCAAGGACTAGGTAAACACATGAAATGTAACAACCAAATGAAATTTAAGTTCATAAAACTATAATCTCTAAATAGAAATGCCCTAAATTCTGGAAAATATTAATAACACTTGTTGATCCAAAATTATCCAAGTCACAAGGGAACAAACATAAGGATTCCGGGTAATTTATTTTCGTCATTATTTAGCCGCCACCAGAACCATATTTCTTTCCAAACAAGACCAGCTGCAGCTTGTCATAACCAGCAAGCACACCAGCACCTGCAACAGCACGCAATATGTTTGCACCAGCACCTTTGAATAGAGACTTAGTACCCTCTTTTGCAACGATGGTTTGGAATGCATGCAAAGAGCTGTTATACTTCACAGCTTCTCCGGAAGTCATCATCATTCTTCTACGCACAGTGTCAATGGGATAAGAGGCCAAACCAGCACCAATTGTGATACCCCATCCCAACAGGAAACTAGCAAAGAAACTATCCTGTTAACAAGAAAACTACCATAGATCAGAAAATGATGAAGCAATCTATGATGTCTAGGATATAAAGGTGTTAAATAGAAAGGAAGGTATATATACACATTACTGATGGCAGGTGACTGAATACTAAGATGCTTACAGTACAGATAATGTGCTAATAGACTAGATTAGCATTCTAAAAGCATCATTTTCAAATTATATTGAAGGCATAAAAAATCAAATATTCACATCAACGTATTCAAGCTAATCATTTACAATCAACAAAATATTGCCTGACAAACATAAAATCAAAGTAAAACCAACAAACGAGGAATAGTTTTAATCTAACTCGGAACAGATTAAGAAATACCATATTTCCCATTAAAATTCAAATTTTGTACGTACCTGCATCCCACCAACCAAAACAACTGGTTTCAGAGAATCATACATTCCAAAGTAAAGACCACGATACACTATAATTCCAACACACGAGATGTTGAATCCACGATAAAGGCCAGCAATGCCATCAGACTGTAAGGTTTTCTTGTAAACATCAACCATTCCATTAAATTGCCTCTCACCACCCTTCTTTGCAGCCTTTGCGTCATTTGCCAAACGGGTACGGGCATAATCCAAAGAATAGACAAATAAGAGTGAGGAGGCCCCAGCAGCTCCACCAGATGCTAAATTCCCAGCAAACCACTTCCAGTAGCCATCTCTGTCTTTTTTAAAATTGAAAAGCCTCTTGAAGTAATCCTTAAAAGCAAAGTTCAGAGCCTAAAAGGAAAAGAATGAAATTAGAAATTAAAGGAACAGCTCATAGAAACTACAGAACCAACAGTCAATTACCAAAAGTGCATTCACATGCATCAAAATCAGATAAAAAAAGAGAAAATGTTTTCTAGGGATGTAAATGTAAATAGCAAGAAGGATACGAAAATAGGTATTATATAAAATCTTTGCCCTTCCAAAATATAAGCTAATCACAATATATAATAAGACAGCATGAACAAAACCCAAACAAGACAACACATGGGAAAATCTCATGACACCGGAATCATAGAGACACGGTTTTTGTATGTGGTGTTTGTATAAGTAGAGGTCAGCAAAAGAATATTCAACCATTAGATTTCCACAAATTTCTTGGTTTAACACTATCTACACTTTGAGGAACAACCCTTACAACGCATATAACTTATTGATGCTGTTAGAATATGTCAGAATATAGAAAGTATCTTAACAAGAAAAAAATAAGATTATCACCTGAGTAGGGAAGTATCTGATAACATTAGCAGTATTGCCTCTCCACAGAGCAATTACACCCTCATCCTTCATGGTTCGAGCAAAACAGTCACCAATTCCCTTATATGGCTCAGATAACCTGCCACTTTTGAGCATTTCATCCTGGTTTTGGATAAGCAATTTAACTCGTTCAATAGGAGCAGCAGCTGTCTTTGACACAGCAGCAGACACTCCTCCCATCAGAAAATCGATCAAAAATCCAGCTGGTCCTTTCTCTACTGGAGAAGGCACGGTAAATGACGACAGAGGTGACGCAAGTGCCAAACCAGAAGTCTGCACTCCTCCATTAGTGAAAGTACTAGATGTAGAGTAATTCCTGTAGTTAGAGTTCGCGCTAAGTCTGGACACCAAATAAGAATGTCCACCTAACTTCTGAGCAATTGATGGATGATGTGGTCCATCGGCCATGATTGCAGCCTACAAAATGACCTGCGAAAACCAAAACATTCCAACGATTCAAAAATTCCAAAAGTTAAAAGCAGAAAAATCACTGTCAAACAAATCAATATGCATTTATAAATTCACAACAACTCGTACCAAATTGAAACACATACATATTAACAAAACAAAGAACAAAATGCATACACATAGTTAGTGTACTAGAAACATAACAATAACATAAAGCCCCAACAACAAACAAGTGATGTACTCACAAAGCAAAATCCACCACAGGAACCACATGCACACAAAAATACAGAAATGAAATTCAACGAGCATATATAAACATTTGCAACGATGAATAAAGTAATCAACAAAACCAGGAATAAGGAAAAACATTTTCTTCGCTGAAGCACTGGGACACTTTTTGAGTGTTAACACTCCGGTTCTCAGTGGAAAGGGCCTCTGGTAATCCAGAGTTCAGTCAGGAGGTAACTAAACCACTAGGACACTTATATGTAGCACCAACACTTCTAAAGATACCAACACATGTGATTTCATTCAATTTTTGTTCAAATTATTACCGGTGTCAACATGCCAGTGTCGTAACTGAGTGTCTCGGTGCTTCACTGTTTGATACACTAAACTAATAAAAATTATAAACCTTAAACCCTAGCAAAATTCATTTATTTGAAAAAGAACAAATCAACAATTACTACACTACAGTATAAATAAATCATACTCAAACGACGTAATAATCTAGTTTAAAATTTCCGCTTCGTAATCAGCTTAAAAAATCAAGTAACTAACAACAACAACTACAATAAAAGCAATTGCAGAGGAAAATCAAATTCCAGTAAAAATCACTGTGAAATAAAAAAAATACAAGAAAAAAAGCATAAAAACGAAAAGAAATGGAAAATCGTTGAGAAAATGGAAATGGTGATATGAAAAAGAGAGAGCGTGAAGAGGTTATACCAAAGAAGAGAGGCCTCGGTTCAGATCGCGAGAGAGGTAGAGAAGTGAACGAGAGAGTGATGACTGAAATGAAAACGAGTATAAATGGGAGCACCGAAATGAAGAGACTAGGGTTTTGACTGCAATGCCGTTTTTGCCCCTCTTCTTGTTTTTGTTTCTTCCTCAATCTTTTTGTCTTATTTTTGCGCATGACAAACATACAAATAATTATTTGCTCCATTTTACTTGTTTGTTATGCTATGGTATTATTAGCAGGAGGAAGATGGTCAAATGTAATTAGATCTATGGTTAACACAAGGGGAAATTAATTATGATAATGAGGAGTTTCGTCGGTAACTAAAAACTGATAAAATATTTGTTTTTTTAATTCAAACTCGAGTTTTCTTAAACATTTATTAATAATAGAACTCATTAACCAACTGATTCTAATTTATTGGTTTAAATTTACGTGTCTCTAAACACAAAAACATATTTATATTGTTGATTTATAGTTTATAAACTCTTTACCGTTTTTTATATATTTATTACTTTTGTAATTTTCTATTAATTATTCATATTATCATTAAAATGAAGTTCTTAATCTATTATTGTAATAACTAATGTACTAATAATTCTTTAAAAAAAAAAAAAAACTAATGTACTAATAATGTCGAATCAAAATTTGTCATATAAAGACTATTCGTAAATTAGTAAATAATGTTAAAATGTGACACATTATAATAATAATTGTTATTATTATCATCGTCATCATCATTTTTGGACAAGAAGTGACATATTATTTAAATATATGATGTGATTAAATGTGTGGGTAAAACTTTTAGATATGGTCCATTGATTTTTTTTTTAGGGAACATATGGTTCATTGATAAATAAATGTTGCAAAAGCGACATCTTGGAACCGAGGGAGTACAACCTAATTGGTATTAGCAATAAATATCTCATTCTTATCCTCTTTTATTTGTACAAATTTTTAAAAAATTTTTTTTAAGGAAAATGTTAAAGAGTGCCCTTGAGGCAATGATTAAGATGATAAAAATAGAAACATTGTATTGAAAAATGGTAAATATTGAAGAATTTAACTTCAAAAAGTCAAAACATTGTTGAATTCAATGTAAATATACTACTTTTGATTTCCTTAACCATTATCTTAAGGGCACTGGTTAACAAGACGCTTCTTTTAATAAACTAATAAATGAGTATTGTAAATCCTAATAAAAAAATGAGTATTGAAAAATTTAGAGGATTTACAAAACTCATTTTTCAATACTCATTTTTATTAAATTTTTCAATAGTCTTGTAGACCCTTTTACTAAATGAGTATTGTAAACCCTTTTTTTAATAGTGCTCCGATCCTCAACGTATAAAGACTATTGAAAAATGAGTATTAAATAATTTAATAAATGAGTATTGTAAATCCTCTAATAAATGGAAGACCAATGATCATTACAAGACTATTTTAACTTTTATTTTCCCATAAGTGTTTGTTAAAATCATAAGTGTTTGTTGATACTCCAGTCAAAAATTGATGGCATTATAGGAAGAGTACACCGAATTTATGCAGAAATCTCTATCGTTTTGAGAAATCTGATTAGCCGAATTCGTTGATAATATACATGAAATGTCCTTCGAGTGGAACTAAACAATCATACTCACTTACAAATTACAACATTTACATATATACACTATTGAAAAAGTTACATTCCAGACGGTTACTCAAACTACATAATACAAGGAACTAACAATTAGCATCTATAGAGGCTAATGCATGGCAATTAAAAGGAAAAAACTCTTAAAACATTAGTTTGTTTCTAAAGTGAGCAAATAAGGAGATCTATCCTTGCTTCACTTTAAAGTATTGTAATCTTTTACCCAATAAAAATCAAGGTTAAATAACACTTGCATGCTTGCGCCCTGAAAACAAATTCACATGGAAGAGTCTTGTCCGTGACTAAGGAGCATGTCATGGAAAACAGGAATGAAGTGTACCTTCCTAGTCTGTCTTTGATTGCTTGCATTGTGTTTTTGTATGTACTCAGCAGCTGCATTGACAGTTAAAGCAGAAGTGGATGTATAATGATCGTAAAACACTATGCAGAACACAGAGAAACCCTTTGCTTTGCGAGTAACTCTTTGAGTTTCTTTATACGTTGAGGATCGGAGCTCATATAGTCCTGGAAAGACTTCTTCAATTCCTGCAGCAACTTCCTATCATCATGGCCGGGGTAGTCATTTAGCATCTTAGTGAAGAAAGTCTTCCAGAGCTCGACGTTCCAGTAACTATTCGATACAGCAACCAAATTATCAGAATAAAAATTAAAGTTGAAAACAAAAGGAAGGGTCTGCTGTGGCACTATAGCTTCCAAACTGATTTTAGCAAAAATAGCTAGAGGGAAACTAAAAGGTGACCGAATTTTTACCAGGCGGTCCCCTTACAACTAATCATAGAGTCATACAAAAGTAGCAATTGGATGCAACTATAAAATGAGGAATATACCGTTTAAAGGGTAGCCTGGGAAGATACACAGAACCCCCGTCAGATGATTCTTTTTTAACGGTTTCCATATAGGTATTATGCAGCATCGTATGGACAACACCACAAAGGCCATATGCATCTGCCTGTTGACAAGTAATAACAGAAGAGCAACTTTAAAGGCAGTAAATCATGAGCTATATTGCATTTGTAGTGTAATTTACGTAGTGACTCACCTGAAATTTCCACGGCCTATCCTCCTGCATCTCAATGCATCGAAAACCAGAAGTCCTACAATCTCCCTTAAATACCGTGTGATCTGGAAAGAGATTAAGATCGATCCCTCTTCCCCAGTCAACAAGACAAAGACCCTGAAAGATAAAAAAAAATGGATACACAACATAGTAATAAAACAAAAATATTTGATTGTATCAAGAGAAAAACTGACCTGATCATCCCAACAACCACTTCGGTCTAAGAACCCATCTTCTGTGAGGTTACCCCTTCAAAATAACAAGAAACAATGAGTACCATCCACAAATGGCAATCATCTAAGCTACTTGACACAATGCTTCATAATTCGAACATGCATTGCACATGAATGATATCATTCAAATGCATGTCAAGACGAAAATTTCTGAAGCATTAGCAAGTAGCTTTTATCGCAACCAATGGTCATAAAACACCATGAGTAAATCCTTCTGCCAGTAAAAGTGGAAAAAATGTTTGTATGCCTATACCACCATGCTTTAACTTTCACTCCAGTAAAAGATCAACACTTTTGCTTCAAAAGTACCTATTGAGAGGCTCTCATCAAAGTCTAACTTATTTAGAAGAGTCTTCATATATTAAACAAAATTTCAAAATGATAAACTACTGCACGAGTATTGTAAAAGTGATGTAGAATCCACAAATCATTTATCTTTTAATTGTGATGTCTGTAATTGAATCCGGCATATATATGCTATTTGTGGTTGTGTGTAGATACAGTTATGCCACATGGATGCATAGAAATTAGATTTGTTTCCATTCCATACAACTGAATTTAGATGAAGTGATAGAAATGATCAACGCCAGAAGTTGGTTGTGGTTAAATGCAAGAGAGTAAACCATCAATTTAGTCCTTGAAACTGTAGTGCGCTGTCACTTTGGTCCCTGACTATGCTAAAAATTCAAATTGGTTCTCGAATCAGCAAAATAGTCCCTGAATAATACAACTATCATAAAAGTCCATGAAAGATAAAACATACTATCAAAACAGTCCCTGAGCATTATAATGTCAGGGACTTAACTGATTGACGTTTTTATGATTCTATGACTAATTTGGGTTCCCAGGTAGGGACAAAAGTAACAGCACCATATACTTTTAGGGACCAAAATGGTGGTTTGCCCACTGGAAATTCCATTCTCTCTTTCTATGAGTGGTGATCAAATCGTTTTTTATACATGTCTTCTTATTACTGTAATTCATTGAACATGTATTTGGACAGGGGAACCCCTTGCACCGCAATACTCCAATCTATTACTATAGTTGTCCTATCCAAAATAAGGATGATACTTTACTACATGCAGAGGGGCTTTACAAACCCCACATCCTTAAATACAAAATAATATAATAACAACAGTACAAAAATAATGGGTTGAAAATATCCCTACTTTTTTTAGATATAGAAGGCATACCCTCAAAATTAAGACGGGGAAAATGTTTACAATTGCAGTCTAACAAGATACAAACGACGAAAAGAGACAAATTATCGAGGTAAAAGACAAGGGATAATCGAAGTGTTAGAATTTTGATTGTACAAAACTGAGGTTTGTTAAAGTAAAGAGACACAAGCATGAACTACAATAGAAGCTGAAATTTACCTAGCATAGCGAATAAGTAGATTATCAGGCTTGAAATCACCATGAATCAAGCCAACATCATGCAAAGTTTCAATCATGTGCAACATTTCTATTGTGTAATAAACACACAATACTTCTTCCATGAATTTTCCTATGACCACATATGAGTTGATGACATCCTGCATAGAATTTTCAGTTGAATTTTAATAACACGTGATGTTGAGCGAGATAATGAGGGAAATCAAAAGGAAATTACTGACCTGTAGTGTCCCATGAGCTAAATAATTACAGACGAGTATGCTACAGTCAGAATAGAGATGAATTCTATGAGCAGAACCATAGTTTGACCTCTGAAATATTAAGATGTCAGAGAACTCAGAATAAGTAGATGTTCATAGAAAAACAGGTTGATGGTATAATTGATATTGACATACTTCTCTGCCAGAGATGCGCTGATCAAGTTGACGATACATGTAAAACTCCCAAGGGAAAGCTGGTTTTTGTATCTACCAAGTTTCAAAATGCAATCTGATGAGACAATATGTTATATTTCTATGAATAGGGGGAAAATGACTTGTAAAACCGTCATCACCTTTAGTGCCACAACATCATCAGGATCACCATCGACATTTGCCTTGTATACTTGAGCAAAACCTCCCTGTCCAGCACAGCCCTTGATATGGTACTTAATTCCACCTTTGGATGCCATGACAAGGAAAAACATGAGAAATTGTTTAACTGGAACTTTCATCCAAGGAAGCAGCTTATGGAAATAAATAATAAACCGAACTCTTCTAGAAACTGTTCTGAAACATGATTAACTTTAGAAGATGAACTGAAAACACAAGGGATATGTATGTAATAAATTCAAACTAAACAAAGATTGCTCATTTCAGAGTAGGTTCGATATTTTAGCATTTCATACTCAAGACAACAAGATCCTACAGTTACATGGACCGATAAGATAACCACAGAATTGAAACAAGTTATTCTTCTGCCCATAAACTCAATTAAACACGCTCTTAGTGTTGTCAAATAGTGGCCATGGAAGATTTTTTTACCCCGACATCTGCAATCAATAACACTGCATACTCTTGAAGACTTGAAGTAATGGTAAAAAATTTATGATCTAAATTTACCGTTTCAAGCTAAAGTTTTAGTGCCATGAGAAGAGTTCATACATACTTTTTTGCATCCAGATATGAATTAGACATGCAAAAAACAAATAATTACAGACAAACTGTTCCTCTTTATAACATTGTTTTTCTTTGTTAGGAAGAAGCACCAGATCTAATAACAAAATGGTATAACGTAGAAAATATAAAGCAAATTCATATAAAACTCACTCTTGGAGAGTTGATCATACATATACAGAAAATGGAAAAGCAGTCAGACAACTACAAATAGAAGATAAATATGATCGATACTTGAGATCATGTTCAGACATCTACCTATCTCTATAACTTTATTCCTTGATGCATTCTTCAAAGTGGATAAGGCAATTTTTCCTGTATAAGATTTAGTGCTCGAACGGTACCCCTGAAATGTATTTAAAGACATGTAAGGGAACATAATCTTTGTCAAATGTATTATGTTTAAGCATGTAGATAACAAAGGATCAAAACGCCTCACGTCAAATTTCGTAATTAAAGGATTTATCTTCTTCAAAAGGCCATTCAGAGTAGAGGCATCCCATGGATTAATGTCATTATTTCCCAACGTAGCAGATTCTTTATAATCAACCTGGAATTATAAGTTACATAAGAATTCTTAAATTGATATTTAGAAATCTAAAAATTGAACTGAAATAAGGTTGAGGAAACAAGTGGCAGAGACCATAAAGAATAGTGATATATAAAGGTTGGCTCAATTTTTAACTGGGATTGTTCACTTTTTCAATATGATTCCATACCTTCTGGCTTGAAGCAACCTTGCATATTTCAGAAACTCTACTGAGGAATAAGGTATGTGCCTTCTCCAACCATTTAACTGGCTCTGCATTTCTGTCAAACATGGACCAAACATAAAATTAGAATTACAATCCTAATGCAAAAAATCTCACACCAACAAATCAGAATAAAATAGATATAAAACACCACGAAAAATTTGAGCCTTTGTCACCTTCAGGCCACGTCTACGTAAACCCTCTACCAAATATATTTACCATCTCAAAATAATTGTATTTATAATTCGAATTTGCAAATCGGTGCCTAAATGAAGTATTATTTTATTCACAGCTGAAGGATGCAAGTTTGTTACTCTTCAATCCTATAATTTGTTTATCAACATTATAATTTGCAGGATCAAGTTCACTCTTTCTTGACATAAAGCTTTGGTTAATTCTGAAAGTGTGGGAATGTTTTTATTTTGAAAAAATTGCTAATGTTGGATGATCAGTTCAACTAGCTTCATAAATTCCTAAAGAGTGCAGGCTCATTTTGCATCATAAAGGTCGTAATGATGTAGATGTGTCTGGCAAACTAATGAACTTGGCTTATTAAATTTGATTAAAAGACTACTGGTTCAATTGTACCAAATCTTCAGTCAAATGTACCACAAAATTATTATTTAAATTCTATTTTTACTATCCTCTCGGTGTTTATAAGTTGCTGATATCGCAAACAACGGTGTTCTCAATGCGCAACTTCTCCTTGTGAGTTGCACAGGTTCGAAATCCTAATACGTATACAAGTTTATGAAATCTTGAATAAACTCATCCAAGATGTGTATCACCCAAATACCCCACTTGACTCAAGACCTATTAGAACTAGTAAATACTCACCAACAAGAAACACTCACTATTCAAGCAACCACTCTGTTTGAAGATTCACTCACTTCTCATGGATTTGGAATGCCTCAGTGTTTCATGAAACCAGTTTACATTGTGGTGAGGCGTGACTTTGAAAACTGAAACTCATTAACTCCTTTTCAAAAGATGAATGTGACATTGTGAGTTTCCCATGATTCAAGAATGAATTAACTAAAACCATAGCAATTATAGGAAACACTACATTTGAAGCTTTGGAAATTTAAAGTCCTTTTCCCAACAAATCATTATGCTACAATTTGCAATGTCAAAAGCAGGTTAGAAAATGTTATCCAAAACACTAACTTGGAAATGCCGAGCTTGTAGATGGTGTCGGCTTCGTGCAATCTACCCTTTGCTTCAAAAAAACATGCAGAATACACATAAAGTGAAGCATCGTTGGCACATATATTACTATTCAGCATTCCTTTGAAGACACTGTCAAAATCAGCACTAACATCCATCTGCATGAAGAAACCAACAAAACCAAGTTGGTAGCCTTTCAATTTCAAGTTACCTCAAAGCAACATGTGTTCATCACGTCCAAGCTGGCAAACCGTTCAAACAATATAACAGTTTCTTGTTTGCTTGCCACAGTTGTTACTCTTCCATTTTTTTGGGTCAATTATACACAAATTAAGAAACAATCTTATATTAATTTATATTAAGATATCATTCGATCAAAAAAATATTAAGATCTCATTTTATTTTTCTTATAAATCTTTTGTCTTTTCAATACCCAACTCCCTATATTTCTCTCTTATTATTAAATTAGATAAAAATCAGAGATTAATTTCTATGCATTGACAGTGTAATATTTTTTTTACACATGCATCCAATCAAAACATGCCAAATAGGTATTTGTAGAGATATTTTAGGCACTAACCTAAAAAAATAGCATCATGAAGTGATTTGATTGGATGAATGTGCAAAAAAGTTTTACACTGTCAGTGAATACAAACTAAATTCTAATTAGGATAGTTTAATTGACAAAATAACAGTAGTTATCATGAGTGTAGTGAACATACAATGTTAGTGTAAAACAATTTTTACACTGACATTTCTCATGTCACACTACTAATTTCTAACTACCATAAAAGAAATGGAGTGATGTGGTAAAAACTAAAATGGTACTAATAAAAAGGAAGCAAGGAAGCATGTTAATGAAATTTTCAGTAGAAAGAGTTGAAATATTACATATAGGAACCAGATCTTGAGAAATCTGGGATCATTTCGGTAGCGATTGTTGTTCTTGAATTTATTGATGCAATCTCTGAGTAACTTGCTGAGATTTTGAGTGGAGGAAGTGGTGGAATCTTCTAGAGCTTTTTTGATTGACCTGAATTCATTCACAAAATGCAGAAAATTGGTGAAAAATTATGCGAGTGTGTGAGGGAAATAGAGATAGAGAAGAGAGAGAGAGAGTTGAACCTGAGAAAAGGTAAGAGAGGATCGTCAACGGCGGTTGTGAAAGTGGGGGAGTTGCGGAGGAGCGTGGTGGCCATTGAGTTGTTGAGTTTCAGTAATGAACCAAGCGCGGTACTTCCACCAATTTGAATCTAACGTTCTTCTTTTTTCCAAATTCGAATAAAGTTTATTCAAATAGTAAATGTTAGTTGATTTTTTTATATTTTTATTCATAAATAATTAAGTGTATGTTTGGTTACCTCTAGAGGTGTATAATTGATTAAGACGAATTTGGTTGCTTTCGAGTATAATTGATTTTGCCTTTAGAATTGATTTTACTTCAAGATATGATTTGTAGCTTCTTCTCTCAGAAAAAATGATTTGTAGCTTTTGATTATAAAATTGATTTTTACACACAAATTTATAGTTAAACTCACTTTTACACGAATATATCAAACCACAAATCACTTTACATTCAACTTACTTTTAGTCATAATCAATTTCACTCAAAATCAAATTTTTTTCCTTTTATTTCTTTCACAAATATTTTATGTTTTTTTATCAATTAAAAGTGTGCGACGTGTTTTTCTTTTTTTACCATTATATTAGTACGAAATCTTAACCGCCGCTTAGCAGTGACCAGTAAGGGAACCTATGGAACATAAAAGGTGGGTTCTCCCCTTTCAATCAATTTTTTTTTATATACACATAAGTCAGAAATCAAACTCATAACCACATGCTTAAGGAGTTCAAGTCTCCTTCCATTGCATCAATCTTTTGTTGGTTTGTTTGTCTATTTTCTATTGTAGTTAACGTATTTTGTTCTGCATTGATTAATTATTTTGGGACACAGTTAAAAGTAAAATAGTACAATTATTTGTAGTAAGGACAAATTTGAAGAACAAAATGTTATAGCAAATTCTGATATCATTTTTAGTTTGATAAATGTTGCTCACACAAATCTTTTTCACATAAATATATGTATGGTTAATTACATATAGTGGGTGGTTAATAGTATCGTGCATTTTTTTATATTGATTTTTTGACACACAGCACTATTTATTTTATTTTTAATGCAGTTAATTTAGTTCATTACATAGTTGATAAATTACAACATCTTGTTATACTTTATGATATGGGTTAAAGGATGCCGCAATGACGTGAATCCGAATACACATTAAAAACGAGCTTATTGGTATTTCAGATTCTGGTGAAGGAGCGAGCATTGTAGATAGTTTTCTGTATCTAAATAGGAAAAAATAACTTTGCTGAAAAACTATAGTGAAATAGTGTGAATCTACATAAATTTGGTTTCAGTTATATACATATGAATTAACAAACTGTAGTTAAAAAATACTGGAAAGTTTACTGCGTATCTCAAAAGTTTGTTACAATTTCGATTTTATTTTCGGTCATTCTTCACTCACTACGAAAGTCCTAAAGCTTTTTCAAATACTTATTGAAGATGAAGTAAGCAGCGGTAGTAGCTTGGTTGGAGCATTTTCTTGAGCATCATCAACATCATTTCTTTTGGCATGAATTTCATTTTCTTGGGATTTTTTGACCAAAAGAATTCACATAATTTTCAAGTATCATGAACTTATTCCTCAAACATTTCATAACCTTAATTATTAATATTAATGTTGAATTGGTATCACAAATAGTTTATACAGATGCATTAGCTGCAATTTTTGACCAAAAGAATTCATAATTTTCAAGTATTATAAACTTTTATGGACTAACTCAGTTTTCATGAGTTATTCCTCAAACAGTTCATAATCTTAATTTACCAATATTAATGTTGAATTGGTATCACAAATAGTTTATACAGATGCAATACAGATGCATTAGCTGCAATTTTGAAAAATTTACATCAAAGAATACAGATTTATCTATTACACTATTACAGAGACACCTAGGGAGGTGTCAAGGATTCAAGAGTTCTTGAACACCAAACTTTGATCAGATCTGATACTCCAGTCATCTCATGCTAGTAGCAGGACTCGAAGTTGTGGAACCATTGAACCGTCTTCTTTGGAGTACACGCAAGTTTGGTGACTTGGGTTTTGTTGTTTTAGAAGTCCTGATGCAACAATAGAGTGCAGCTAGCTTTACAAGTATTCAAAAGATGAAAAATGGGGATATACTTTAGGACAGTTTCAGATGCATGACTTACTTCTGAGGGCAAAAAGGATTATTAAAGTTTGGAACTGGTCTAGCATGAGGGACCATTGTCCTTCTCATCTGTTTCAGTGCCTTCTCTTCCTCTATCTGCAAAGTTCGTTCATGTTTGCAAAATCAGCATCAGTCATTCATGCAACTAAATTCATATGCTCTGACAGTAACAATGAATTTATTCATACCATTCTTGCTGCTTCACTTTCTTCTCTGTATCGTTTGTATACCATTTCTTTCTCCTTAATCTATAAAAATTAATCAAGAATTGGTTAAACTATAAATAAATACTTTTTTTCCAGCTATCCTAAATCATTTAAAGTTGAAGACAAAAACGGACTGATTTCATTACCTTCTGATCAAATTGTGCTCTATCCACGGCTCGATGATTCAAATGTAAATCAAACTCTTGAACTTGTGTAAGAGGTTTGCGGACCTTCTCTGGAACTGGGATTGGGTCCCTGCAAGGTACATTCAGATGAAAAGAAATTTAGGGTCACACTACTTGTATCATCATTGAAAATATGCATGCTTCGAAAAGAAAAAAAAGTCCTGGTTGTTTAAATTTCTTTTGAAGAAAATACGCATGCTTAAAAAAATTCTTGATTGCTCACTCTTTTAATACTGGATGCGCCTTAAATTTTCTCATTTGTGCTTCTTCTCTTTCCATTCTAAGTCTTTCTTCTTGTTCCCTTTGCATTTCTTCCTCGTGTCTCACTAGACTCTCCAATTGAAAGGGCTCAGGTTTTGTGCATTGTTTGGGTTCTGGCTTTGGTGGGATCTGCAAATTATCAGTAGATTTAATAATAATGTTGTAAAAAATTGTATATTATGAACCACCAAAATGAACACTTTCGTACCACGGGATAGTCGGTGGTATATGGGTATGGGTTAGCCTTTGGAACCCTTGTTGCTTCCTCTTCCAATTCTTTCTGCAAAAGTTCCATGTACAGTTTCTTCTCTTTCTCAGCTCCTCTTTCCTGCCACATGATCAAGAATGTTGGTATTAGAAGAACTGGCCAATTAATGTATTGCATTAACCTGTCAAGTTTCAACCAAATGGAAAGAAACGAACCTCAGTGTGCAGATGGAATGGATTTGGAGTAGTGGTTCTTGGAATTGTATTACGTGCAGGCTCAGACTTCAAAGAAAGCTGCAAAATGTAAAGAAAAAAAGAAGTAAATGATTTTGGAATATAGAAGTAATCATAGATAGTATGCATATTACAGTCTTTTATAATCTGAAGGAAAAAAAAAACTTGGGAGCTGGTTGTACATTTTAGTCTATACCACCCACCTTGTCAAATAAATCAGCCACTGTGGTAGGAGGTGGAAACCTCTCACTTGTTGCAAAGTGAAATTCTTGAGGTTCGGTAATATGTTTCTTCATATGGCAGAATATTCCAATATCCCCTTTACTTTCAAAGATCTGATAGATATACTATTAGGTTAGCTAAATCATAGAATGAAAATCTTAGGATTGGTTAACGTCGTAGTTAGCTTGTCACTATTACCTTTTTATTTAGGGGTCTTGCCTTGAATTTAGGAATCTTTTCAAGTTCCTCTTGCTCAATTTCTAATGAGCTTTTCACTGTTGGTGGGCGGGCCCTTAGTGATGTTTGGAGTAGTGGAGGTTTAGGTTCAGTGAGATGAGGTTTCGATGAGTTCTCCTGTTTCAATAAAAAACATAAGTTACTAATGGATAAAAAATGAATGAAAAAGCTATTTGATTATCCTGTTAGTAAAAAATACCTTATGAGACACCTCTGATGAGGCTTTTGAAGCTGAATCTGTATTTTGATGAGCCCTAGCCAGTGTTTCTAGATGAAATTCCTGATGAAAATGGAAATGTCAGTTCAACACACTCACATATTTGTTAATAAAAATCTCTCTCTATTCTTTGGTCTAGTTTACCTTAAACTCTGGTGGTTGGGGTGTACTTCTTGGCATGGGAGGCAAGGTTGAAGTTTGCAGAATCTATAGAGAAAATAGAGAAACATAAATTTAAGCACTAAAAAAGAACACCAATTTGACTGAGTAAATAATAATTTAATTAAATCACCAAAAAAAACATTTAACAGTACCTTCTTATTTAGTGTTCGAGCCTTGAATTTTGGCATTTTAGCCATCATTTCTTCCTCAAGCTCAGCAGCACTCTTCACTCTAGCAGGGCGAACCCGCTGATTTGTCTCAAATTCAGGTGACTTAGGCCTGGTCAATGTTAGTTTTGGTTTTGTCTGTATCAAGGAAGTATCATTACAAATAATTAGTCAAAAAGTACTCAAACACCCCAAGGTGCAACAAAAAGGTAAAACAGTGAATGTGATTGATCATTACATGGGAAAGAGTGTTGGGCAGTGGCAGGTCTCTCGTACTAGACTCAAATTTCTTCATCATTTCTGCCATTGATTTAAATGGTGCTGCTGGTGTTTTTGGTGTGTCACGAACATAAACCTTTACATAAAAAGTTCAATCAATGTTTACAAAATAGCCAAAGATTTAAACAAAGGAAATGATCGTGTATGAAATATTAATTAATGAGACAAAACAAACCTTTCTGTCCTCTTTTTGAGTTTTGCTAGTACTTGAAGAGTAACCCAGTTTTGACTTATCATGAGGCAAAGTTTGAGGTTTGAGATTCAGAATCTGAATAGTTGAAAAAATGTATAAGCTTGAATAGTTAAAGTTTGAGGTATTTTGACCAATACTAGAAAACGAAGAGACCTTTTAACAATTACCTGTCTAGTTTTCCCTCCTTCTAATTTTTGCCTTTTAATGGCTTGATTCTCTTGGGTGAAGTGGGGAGTCCCTGCCGTGCTCTTTGTGGCTGCTGATTGTAATCGAGTTTTGGTATTTGTGGATACCTTCTTAGAGTTCTGTTGCTTCTTAGAATTAGTGGAAGTTGTATTGACATTTTTTCGCAATGCTGGTTTTGGTGTGCAAGCATCTTTTCCTACTTCAACAGATGCTCCTCCTATGGATGTCCCTGTGTTTATGATCTCCGCTTTATGAGAACTCATTGTTTTACCAACAGCATCCTGATAGATAGATAGATATTATGAGACAATAGTAATAAAAACCAGGAGAAACAAGTTAGTTATGGGGATGCCAAAAATTATACCTCAAGAGAAGTTGAATTATTTTCTTCGGCCTCGTAGCAAGGTGCATCCTCTTTCTTAATGGTAGAATTCTGAAAGATATAGAATAGATTTGTGAACTATGAGCAAGTGGTAATAATAAGCAAGAACCAAATTGTTGTGTAACTACAAAAAGTGGCACCAGTAATTACCATGTGAGAAGCAATTGTAAGCTTTTCTTCCTCGGCTCTATCATCTTCCTTTACTTTGCTAATAATGCTCTGTGGTTGAGTATTTGATTCCAGAACACTATCTTCAGCCTTTGGCATATTGTCAGCTTCACTAAAATCACATAATGTGTCTACAGTAATGCATCTACCGGCCTTGATTTTAGGCATGAATGCTGCAACAAATTGAAAATCCGACCAAGTAAACCCTTTGTACATCATAGAAACAATTAAAACAAGGTCTAAAGCTCAAGTATAAAACTATGAGGATCAAAAGACTTGAAAAGCAATTTGTTTCATCTATGTATTCTAAGTGTTATTGCAACATAATTTGTTAGGATATAGAATAATGGCTAACTAGAGTAGTTAAAGTAGTTAAGATTTGTAGTTAGTTGAGGTTGTTACAAGGCTATTTGTAAGGTGTAGTGACTCTATTGTGAAGGGGAAACCCTTGAGAAATTCTATAGTATTTCTTAATCAAATTGTTATTTCTTCAGAATCCAAGTCTTGGGTTCCTAACATAATTGGAACACAATTCCAATAGTATGAATCATATATAGTTCCTTTAGTACAAAATTATGAATCATAGAATTGAAATCCTAATCACCAGTCAAAATCAAAACTTCACCCCCCCTAAGCATCAAAAAATCTGAAAAACCATTGAAAACTACAGAATAAACCCAAGTAGCGAAGGAAAGAAGAATCACCAATCAAGAATACATAACAAAACCCTAATTCACTGTCTCCTTCACAATTTCATTCTGACGAGAAAAAAAAATCAACTTTATCGATCCACACACACACATATAAAATTTCCAACTTTCCTACAGTATTCACATTCAAACCCTATCTTGTAATTGAATTTCTCAGAATAAACCCTAATTACGAAATTAATTTCTGAGGATTAAATTCATAATTGAAAGAAGAGAACGATGCTTACGAGAAGGAGCATAGGATAAAGCGGTTTGAAACCAAAGTTCAGCCCTACGAACATCGTCATCAGATTCCCCTTTCAAGAAATCGAAGAATCTCGGTGCACAGAATTCGTAAATCTCATCGATGATCGTTGTGCCGCCACCACCGCCGGTTCCCTCCTCCACCGCCATTTTCAATTACGATTAGGGTTTGTATGAAAGAGAGAGTGTTTGTGTAATGTAATTGGAGGGAAGTGTGCTAAGAGAACAGAATTGAGAAAGATGAAGAGAAAGAAGGAGTGTGTCTCTCTGTAATGTTGTTAAAGTGTAACGGTTAGTTTTCTAACGGTCGAAAATACTTTTTGAACAGTGCAACGAAAATCTATCTGTATTTTTCTAACGGCTATTTTCTCGTCTTAATTACACTATTTTATTTATTTCCTTTTTATCAATAAATATTTATTTATTTTCTTTTTTAGAATAAATCTATTTATTTATTTATTTATTTTCATTATTTCATTTCTTAATTTTCACCATTTTTGTTGTTTGTTATGAGTTATTATTATGTATAAATTTTGATTGGCAAATGTTAGTAGGTTGTTGATGGAAGAGTGAAATTAGCTGTGAGTTTCTCCAACTACGATTGACGATAAGGAAAGAACTAAATCTTTCAATTATGAATTTTCTAACTTCTCTATTAGAGTGGTAACCAAGAATGTTTTGGATTTTTGAGCAATAAAGATACGTCATTGGCCAAGATAAAGATAAAGGGATAAAAATGCAAAAATAGTTGGTTGGTTTGATTGATTGGATATGTTTAATTGCAATGTATGAACTCGGCATTTATAGTAAAAATTATGCATGTTGGCCAAAATATGTGGCCTACGTTGATGAACCTTTTATGAGCTAATTTTGTGGGTTGTGCGAATAACTCCCTCGCTCGTGGGATTGTGGCGTCTCACGTTCGGTTTCAATCTTTTCCTTCTCTGTGTGGTATGTTGACAAGATCCTTAGTACAAAACTTCTTGGTTGTGTTAATTCCCTCATTTTTCAAAGTGGCTAGTGATGCTACAAACACGGAATGTGGATTTCTTGCGTCATGTCTATACTCATTATATTTTAGCTCAATGTGTCCTAAGGTTTTGACGACCCACGTACTGAGTCAGTGACCTTGAGAAAGAATCCAACTCCCTCCCTCAACTACTTTAGCATCGCCTAACCATCAATCGGTTGGGAGGCTTCCTCACCTAACAACCTAATCGCCAATGTCATGATCAATTTGCTTTAATCTCCAGTTAATTGTTATCAACTTTAGACTTAAGGAAACAAATGCCCACTAAAATTTCCAATTTTTTTTAAATCTTTTATTAATATTACAGGTTTTCATTCATTTTTAAAAGTGTTAAGTTATAATTTATCACCTTCGTCTTCTTTTTAGCATATCACTTTATTATTTTCACGTTATCTTTTGCAAATAGCTCACTAAAGAGTATTGTTGAAATGTACAAGTCATACAAAGAATAATTGTGTTAATCCATTAACTAGAGTTTTTTATATCTTCTAAATAAAAATGAGAATAATCATTAAATTTACTATAAAAATCATAAATCAGACAAATGTATGTCACTAAAAATCAGTGTCTTTTTGTAATATCTTCAATATAAAAAGAGAACAACTACAATACATAATATAGAATTTTTTACACTTCATTGTTTTCACGTTGTTTTTCTATAAATGATTCGCTAAAGAGTGGCGTTAGAGCGTGCATTTATCCACGAGATAATTGTTTGTTATTAATCAATTATTTAAGTTTATTTTTTTTATATATCTTCTAAATAAAAATCATTCAAGAGACAAATGTTTGTCACGAAAAAGTACTTAAAAGAAGTGTTTTTCAATATCTCTAGAATAAAAAAGAGAACAATTATCTTGACAAAAAAAACAGAGAACAATTATAATACATCAATTATATTTTTTGCACACGTTATTATTTTCACTAGAAAGTTTTGTTGTGGTGATATTTACACACGAAACAATTTTTGACAATCAGTTAGTAAATATAATTTACTTTTTATATCTTCTAAATAAAAATTGAAATAATTATAATGTATTAATTATAGTTTATTATAAAAGAACCAATGTTTGTGACTAGAGAATTAAATTAATGTATTTTTAATATCATCAACATAAAAACAAAAATAACTTAGGGATGCCGGTTCCGGAGTTTGAATCTAGGTGTTCCATTTGATAGTTTATGTGGGTGACGTTAATGTATCTTTGAAAGAGTTCCGACCAAAAAATAGTTAATCGGTAGTTATCTTTGAAAATGTCTTTATATAATGGTATCCAATTTAATTATGTGGTTGTTTACTTGTTTTAGCCTAATATAATGATCCTTGATCATCACATGACCCAACAAATTGGTTTCAAAGTTGATGGCTTTATTAAAGGAAACAAACTTCTTGTATGAAATTTCAAAAGAGGAATAAACGTCATATAAAATGCGAGTAAGCGTCTCACATTGACTTATATTATTTTGTTGTAGCGGGATTTAATCAAAAGTTTTTTCAATTCTGAACATGACATTTGGATGAAATCAGAGGAATCGGGAGCTCGAAATTGAGGAGATTAAAACTAACCAAAAAAAAAGAGATTTGGAAGTAGTTATAAGGTACAAAATGCATGTTTATTGTTTACATAAAGAACAAAACATTACTTCACCATTATAGCTTATTTAGTTCTATAAACATTTCATTGATCAATTAATAATCTCCATCTTATCGTTGAATAATAGAACTAAAATGGAGCCACGTATGATTCAGAATGTAGAATCTCAAAATTTAGCTCCAAAAAGGTTAGTAATCTTGTTGATATATAGTCTCATTTACCTATCATCATATGATATTAAGTTTCTTTCCTTTTGAAATGTTTTTAAGGCTACTAGGTAAGGTAGCAGTTATAACAGGTGCTGCAAGAGGAATTGGTGCTGCAACAGCAAAATTATTTGCTGAAAATGGAGCACATGTCATCATTGCTGATGTTCTAGATGAAGAAGGCACCAGGGTTGCTGAATCAATTGATGGTCTCTACATACACTGTGATGTGTCCAAAGAATCTGACATTGAATCAGCAATTAACCTTTCAATATCATGGAAAGGCCAATTAGACATAATGTTCAACAATGCAGGAATTGCAGGTAGGTGCAATGGAATGGTTTATTTTGAATTTTGGAAGAAAAAAATCGAATTTAGTTATATAGTTTTGTTTGGATATTTAGGTTCGTTGAATCATTGGTTTGGTTCTAACGCCCATAATTGCAGGCTATGAAGGAAGAAGCATAACAACACTTGACATGGAAAAACTAACTCATTTACTTTCAATCAATCTCTTTGGAACAATCCATGGAATCAAACATGCTGCAAAAGCAATGATCAAAGGTAAAAAAGGAGGATCAATTATTTGTACTTCAAGTGCAGCTGCATCTATAGGTGGATTTGCTTCACATGGTTATACAATGTCAAAATCAGCTATGGATGGATTAATGAGAAGTGCAGCCTGCGAATTAGGCGTTCATTTGATTCGCGTTAATTGTGTTTCTCCACACGGCGTTCCTTCTGAGATGCTTTTGAATGCTTTTAGATTTTATGGTGAAGTTGATATGACTAGTGAACAATTGAGTGAGTTTATTGGGATGAATGCAAGCTTGCTTAAAGGGAGAGGTGCAACAACTGATGATGTTGCACAGGCTGCTCTGTTTTTGGCTAGTGATGAATCTGGATTTGTAACTGCTCATAATCTTTCAGTTGATGGTGGAATCACATCTGCTAATAGTGTTATGAGTTTCATCTACCAAGATCCTAAGTGAAGAGAAAATGATAATTAATAAAGTGAAATAGGTCGTTTTCACATTGAAGTTGATACTCTAAATTTACCTATATATAGTTCTTTGATTTCCATGTAATCTATATCTATATCTATATTATTATAAGTGACACATTATTGTTCGTTTCGTATGTAATATGTTCCACGTGTCAATTTCTAATTACTTTTTAAAATTGTCTAGCTTTTTATTATTAGTTATTACTATTATTATGACGGATGTTTCATTTTCTGTAGAGGCTTCTGAACTTTATCTCCATGTCAAATTCACTACTATTGATGAGTTCCTTAAAAGAAATATTGATTGTACACCATTTTACTTGAACCAGCCTATACCAGAAAACACATAACCATTGTTAACATGTACTTGGTTGATGAACAAGTAATTGATTACTAGTTGATTAATAAAAAAAATAATTGTATAACCGTATTAGTGTTTATGCATTTAAATCCGATGGGGTCAACAAAACTCACACAGCTTCAAATTTTCAACTATGACAATTTCATTCTTACTTGAAAATTCAAAGTTACATTTTCAATTTGACGTAAGCAGCAGTCAAGCAGCATACCAGTTCAGGGAGTAAATGACTATGAAAAAAAATATCATTTGTAACTGAAACAATATTACATATTCTCATAGATTAATATCCCAATTGCCTAGTGTGCAACATTGCCTCCAATTTTCCACTTTTGAATACTTTCAAAACTAGCTGCATTTCTAAAACAACAAAACCAAAAGTCACCAAATTTGCGTGTACACCAAAACAATGAAGGAGGTTCTTATGAATATTAATGAAGCATCCTTTTTACTATTTTAGTTTGAACTAAGTTCAAAAATAATCAATCAGTAGTACAGTAAAAAAACATTAAATTATTAGTCACAAATTAAGCACAATATAAAACGAACAGGACACTTCATTCATCGTTTGCACACCAGTAATTAATAAAAACCATGATCATCCATAAATATTTGTGACAAGAATAAAAGAAAAAGGCTTAATACACTTTTGATCCCCTGATTTCTTTTTTTCAATTCATGACTTTTTCCCCTACATTTCATATTAAAAAATTAGATTAGGGAAGGCACACCCCATACTTTTGGCCCTCTTATTTTATTAAGCCATTGTCTCAACCGTTAGAACGAGTAAAACTATGAGCTGCTACTTCTTCTAAAAGGTGATGTCTTCCTGAACTTGATGCATTAAACAATATGGCCTTTAGACCTGAACTCGATGCATCTCACAATATGGTCTTGATAAATTCAAAAATTATGCTGAAGTATAAGTCTGATTATAGAGCATACAATCATTGTTCACCTCCGATATTATCATTAACCATTTCTAACTGTTTCTGCTAACAATGGTATATTGGCGCCCACAATCAATTACTAAATAACTTTCATCTTCTATTACAGACCAAATCAATCAAATTTGGAATAGGATTGCCTTAATGAAAAACAAAACAGCTATATTTAATTTATCTATCATCCCTCTATAGCAGTCAGTAACAACCAAAAGAAAAATAAACATACAAAATTTGGCTTGGAAAGTAAGAAAACTCATCACTGAAATTGTGCACCAACCTATTTTCAGTTATTTCCTTCCCTTCTTGCCGCTCGGAGCCCTGCTACCCTTTGGTGCCTTGCCACCACCCATAGGAACCTTGCCACTCGGAGCCCTGCCACCCTTTGGTGCCTTACCACCCTTTGGTGCCTTGCCACCCTTTGCCTTGGAACCTCTTTTGCCTCCCTTACCCATACCACTTTTCCTCGCATCACTCTTCATCCTGCGATCAACAAGGACTTTTCCCTTACCAGCCTTAACTTGGACACCTTTCTTCGCAACTACATACTCCTTTTGAGGCCTTTTTGGAACAGCGTTTTTATAGAGTCGGTCAATTTGCTTGCTCTTGGAACGATCAGATATGTCTGCCTGATCTGATATAGCATTGGCCTTCTTGCGGACTTTCTCAATCTTCCTCATTGCAACACGCTTCTTTCGTGCTTTGGCCTCAGCTACCTTCTTTGCAGGTCTAGTATCAATTGCTTTAAATTGTGCTTTCATAGCAGCAACTTCCTCTTTCGTGACAGGCTTAACTGGTACACGGTGTTTTCTTTCCTCATCGAGAAACCACTTGGGCAATCCCTGGTCATCAAACATGTACTTATTATATGCATCATCTAGCATCTGTTCCCTTTGCTTTTTCCTAAGCATCTTCTTAGCATAAGCCAGTATCTCAGCTTTTTTTTCAACATCATCCTCCGACTCATCAGACGACGAATCATCGGAATCAGTAGCAGGTGCAGGAACAATCTCAAAATCCATTTCATTGGATGCTTGAAATTGAGTGCGATCTATCTCGCCAGAAGTAGCCGTTTTATTTTCTTTGATCTTTTCAGCAACAGACTTATTTTCTTTGATTTTTTCAGCAACAGGCTTGTTTTCTTTGATCTTTTCAGCAACAAGTGGCTTCTCCTTTAGCTCGTCGATATCCATTTCATTCTCACTGTCATCCTTCTCAAAGCCTCCTTCCTCTACAGCTTCAGCAAAGACATCCTGACTAAACCACATATTTGTTATCTCTTCTTGGGTGGGCCCTGTACCATCAGTAAGTGGCACCATCAAAGGGTTTGCTTCTTGAACATCCTGATCTTCATCTGAATCATATTTGGACGGAACAATGTCATCATCTTCACCAGCCTACAAGCCAAAAGGTAATAGTACATGTGTAAATATTTCTTTTTGCACACAGAATAAAAAAGGACGCGCAGTTCCACAGTTCTCAACAATAACCAACACATTTGACATGACAAAAATACCAGTCCTAAAGGGAGGTCCAAGCAGGTGAAACTAACAATACCAACATGAAAAACATGTTTATATTACCGGAAAGCTTCGTATTAAATATTCGGCATAGGATATATTTGAATGAAGGGAAGAAATTAAAGGAATGGGAATATAATGTGAAGATAATAGTTTTAAAAAATCGGGTATAATTTCATTTCCCTTTATATAACTCCCAAACCACAAGGTATAACTAGAGTTCAGCTTTGCTCCATTTATGAGATAAACAAGGTGATAGCTTAGTGGCATCCACTAGTGGGAACCACTATATCACTTATATATCTCATGTGTCTATCTCTCATAACTGGACTATAAATGGAGCAAAGCCAAACTCGTATATAATAGTTTATATGCGAGTTTTCAAAAACCGGAAGGTATAACTAGAGTTCAGCTTTGCTCCATTTTATATACAAGCTGTCAAAAACCGGAAGGTATAACTAGAGTTCAGCTTTGCTCCATTTATTGCCCAGTGGCATCCACTAGTGGGAGCCACTAAATCACTTATCGATCTCATGTGTCTATCTCTCATAACTGGACTATAAATGGAGCAAAGCCGAACTCGTATATAACTACATCTACAATCACAAAAAAGCTCCATACCTCCAAAAGTTGGGAGTCTGCATCATAGGATTTCTTGATACGCTTACGCTGCTGTGCAGTCCCTTCCTTTTTTATCACAAACCGCTCATAAGCTTGTTCAAGTAAATCCTCCATTTGTTCATCATATCTGGTTTGAGTATACAGTAAAATTCCCCGGTTATGAGAGACCACCAACAGAATAAAACAGTGGAGAGAGGTAAGAACAAATGTGTATAAAGAATGGTTTCCAAAATTCAGAAAGAAAAAAAAGAACAAGAGGGCAAATATACCCCTCTCACTTATATGCCTTCCCTCACAATATTCCTTTATTTAACTTATAACTCGTAACATAACCCCCAACTTTTAATCATTCAGGAATATACCCCTCACTATTTAGTTGAGGCTTGTGCATAAGAGATACACTGGTTAGAAAACAATTACAAGATATATGTGAGTGTAAATGATCTCATAACATGAAGAACAATATCAAAAGAACCCATCGATCACCTTCTACGTTCTTCGTCAGAATCTAAGTCACTAGATGAATGCTCTGAGCCACCTTTGTTTTCATCATTCTCACTGTCATCCACTTCACCCTCACCACCTTCATAGTCAGTGGTGTCAACAGCTACCAGATCCTTCTTACCCTGAAACCCGGTGACAACAACCAAGAAATGATTAATAACTAGTTGAAAACATTTCTCCTGTCTAAAGATGAGTAATAAATTAACCAAGAAATTAAACTAGCAGAAACAAAATACCCATCCCAAAAGGTAAGTAAGATATACTCTCTTTCTGGTTTCCTTATAAAGGGCCAAAAGGACATGCTAAGATAAGTCATATCACTAATATGTAACTTACTCCAAAGAGTAATGGATTAGTAGGAAAATACTTGGGTTGTCACAATCATTTGAAAACATCATTTACACACATAAAAATTACATATCATTTAATTATTTGAAAAATATACATTATTTCATTGTTTTAACTTTCTACCGTTTTTCAAGTATGTGTGTGCACTCAAATGATGAGCCCATATGGTTGTGACCAACTAAGACTCGCTAGCTCAAAAGTGTTGCAATATGAGTAATTAATCAATCAAAGTAGGTCTCCTTTAACGAAGTGAAGAAGAGTTCAGAATGAAAAAATAATTGACCTGCTTCAAGTATATTAATTTGAAAACCACAAGATACTTCTCTCAATCTTCCCCCAAAATAAATATTGTGCGCTTTTTGGTCAGTATACTCCGCTATGCATTTATAACGAGTAATACTTCAATTGTTATTAAGGAAAATTTGGCAAAATAATTCACTCGTCAAGTCCTTGATTTCTTGTCGTAATGATTGTTAAAAAAACTTAAACAACACTTGACCTGAGATGGAGAAAGTAAAAAGATTAAAGCAAACCTTCATAGAGGCAAGGGAAAACAACTCATGATCAACATAATCTTCTACTGCATCCACTTGCATCCCTGTTGCTTTCCGCGCCTTATCCTGTAAAGCCCAAATGTGTAAAGCAATGAGCCAGCTTGATCTCATCCACAAAAAAGGATTATAAAACAGAACTGAGTTAAGAATGCCATGATACATGGAAGGATTAAGACTGCTTTTGTTCTTGATCATGCCTTGAAACCATTTTTGGGACTAAAATCATGTAAACCTTGATTTAATATAAACCTATTATGGTTTTCAACTAAATATTAACAATGTTGCGAAGATATTAACCTATTATAGTTTCCAACTAAATATTAACAATGTTGCAAAGATCAGAAAATTCATTTGTGTTGTATCCAACCCTAAAGTACTCGGTGGCAACTAAGAAGCTACAAACCTTGGCTCTTCTTTTTGCTAGAATCCTTTTTTCACGCTTCTTCTTCCGGTCCATTGCATTTGTCAGTTCCTCCATTTCGTTGAGTATTCTATCATCTTCATCCACTACCTCATGCTCATTTTCCACCTCACTTGTAGCAGCAGGTTCGGTCTTTTTAGCAGGTGATAGAGCTTTTCTAATGTTAATTCGCCACCTAGAGATAACCAGCAGATACAACATAATTACCCCCAGATATAAAAATAAATAAAAAAAGAAAAGAATAAACATATTCAGGATTGAGCATTTGAAAAGATAATGCCAGAAATGATGGGGAGTAAAGTTCTAGCCGTGCAATTACTTTAAAAGATGCTTGAAGTCTTGCTTCCCCAAAACCCTCAAATCTTCACAGAGAGATTTTACCTGGCATACAACCACAATCAAAGCTTTTATTACAACCACAATCAGAGGTTTTAATATCAATAACACTGAGCATTGTTCAAATCCCTCGGACTACTAAAAAAATTAGATATCATTGTATATACAAAAAAAAAATACCTCTTCAGTTGTTAGATTGTGATCCTTGATTGGTAAATCAGCTGGATCAGAAAAGCTTATGGAAGTAACTGAACCAAGAATCTCCAGAGGAGCATCTGTCCAAACAAAATTTGCAGCTGAAGACACCTTCCTCAAAGTTGTGTTTCCATCTTCATACCTGTAGCACAAAATAGTTACAATAATAATCGCAACAAACACCAGATAATTAAGCAGTTGAACAACTGACTTTTCCCTAATCTAAATAAGCAGTTGAACTACAGACTTTTCCCTACTCTAAATAAGCAGTTGAACTACGTACTTCTCCCTACTCCAAATACCTTGACATTCTCCATAATTAGTTTCTTTTGCAAAAAACATACATGATGAATCCAACACACGCATTAATAAAATCCATTTCAAAATAACAAGCAGAACCATTTGAGAAAGAATGAGTAAACCCGAAACAATGTTAAATCCAAAACACGGTGATGAGGTAGTTACCCGTCACGATGCCTCTTTTGCTTATTGTTTCCAAGTACATCCACCATCTGCATTATGGATTCAACAACCAAGTAAATCAAATGAAAAGAGCAAAATAATGTGTCTACAGTCCTAATAAAAAAAACAATTCACCTTAGCTATCGGTTGAGCAGAAGCCTCAAAAAGATGCTTGATATCGAGAATGCGAGGATCAATCTTAGCAGGGGCTAAATACTTAATCCCCAATATATATATCTCAGCAGATTCAGAACGACTAGCCGGTGGTTTTTCCACCTCAACCTTCTCAAACAACTGCAATACAAAAATTCCACCACCACAACATCAAACAATTTTCAACATTCACAATGAATTCAACAGAGGGTTTGTTTGGATTAGCTTATTTGAACTTATATTTGATGATGAACAATTGTAATACTGTTTGGAAGAACCTATGAAAACAACTTTTGGCTTATTCGTATCTTTGATCATGAACAATTGTAATACCAACTATCAGTTTTAGTCCCTCTAATTTTTTTTCTTTCCATATTTTGTTAAACTTTGTGTTTTCGTGTTCCAAAGGACTTTTTTTTTAATGGCATGTCATTTATTATAAGAGCATAAATATCATTAGTTTAATAATTTTTCTATTTCATCTTAAATTTAACAATTTTATCTTTAATTTGAAATTATAGACAAATTAATAGAGATTAGATAATTAGATAACTTATACATAAGTTCCTATCACTTATAACACAAATGTAAGAAAGCATAGACTAAAATTGAAAATAGGAAGTTTGTATATTTAGATGGACTAAAAACAAATTTCACCCTTTTATCTTTTGCCAGAAATAACTTTTACATGAGTGCTTATCATGACAAACATTTGTGCTATAAGCTGCAAATTAAGTTGTTCATCCAAACAGGGCCAAAACCAGATTAAAAAACAGAAACAGAACAAATCATTTAAAATTAAAAAATAATCACCTTCTTCATACACCAGACCACAGAATTGTAATCCTGAGACCTGAAAACCTATCACGCAACAAAGTAAAAGCAATTAGAATGATGATAATAATGATAATTTCATAATTAAGAAAGTTAATTAAGCAAAATTAGGTTAAAACCTTGGTAACAAAAGTTCCCTTAGGTGCTAAAAACTGAGTAGCAAGCTTAACAGCATCAATAACAAGCGAATTCTGACTAGTAGCTTCTTGAGCCCAAGCACCACCAACATTCGGCGAACCATCATGAAGAATAACATCAAAGGCACGATAACCATTTTCATTCATAATTTTCCTAACTCTAGATTTACATTCAGGTCTAGTAATATCTTCCTGAATAGCAATCGCGCCTCGAATGGGTTTAATCGGAGCGAGATCGACGCCGATAACGAGATGATCGACGGGAACACGTTGAACAGCGACTTGCATCCAACCACCGGGAGCGGCGCAGAGATCGAGAACGGAGCGTGAGGATTCGAGGAAATGGAATTTGGAATTGATTTGAACGAGTTTCCATGATGCACGAGAACGGTAACCGTGTTCTTTGGCTAAGTGGTAGTATTTGTCTAAACGATGTTTTCCTTTTGCTTTTGCTTTACCCATTGTTGATGGATTGGTGAAGAAGAGAGTAAGTTGAAGGAGGGTTGTGAATGGATGGAGACGCAAGAGAGGGTATAAAGAAGAGGTTTAGGGTTTTGGGGTTTCAGGCCGGGTCGGAAATGCCCAGTCAGTTGCAACCCGGTCCACTTTCTTTATGGGCCCGATATTTTGTTCTGACTTTTTTATAAAAAAAAAAAAAAAAAAAAAAGTATGTAATATCATTATAATTCAATTTCTTAGATGATAATAACCCGTGATGAATTATTGGAGCTCAACATGAAAGATATTAGAGGTTTGTGCGATGAGATCTGAGAACTTATAGATCAACTTTTTGAAAGAATGATGAAGCAAGTCGATGAATCGAGCTCTGATGGGGGTTGCTAAGACAACTTTCATCAGTATTAAGAATGGTGTAAGTTTGGTCATGTGAGTTCCATCTGACCTATCTATACTTGTGTTTCCTATATAGAGAATTGAGGACGCAGGATATGAAGGTAGATGTCGTATTATGGGCTTTCATGGTAAAATGATATTGAGGAGTGAGTGTGTTGCAGAAGCAAAAAGGGTTACGATTACATCCATGAACACCAAACGTCTGAGGCAAATATGTTGGCATTACTCGAAGATAATCCCAATTGGATCCACCTAATCGGGTATGTGTTGGAAAAGTACTCGGTAGATGAGAAGTCGAGAGCATACAAGAGAGAACCAAAGGTAAATTATCTCTAATGCAAAGAAGGAAATATTCTTCTTAGGAGTTGCAGCATTAAAGGAAATCTCTATTCCAATATAATTTGAATCTTTGGTGGCTCAATCGACTTAATTGTCTTGAATATTTAGCTACTTTTTATTTGAAGGAAGATATTTAGCTACTTGATGCTTTTCTTTGGTAGACTTCCTATTTTGTATTTGGATTTTCTTTGGTTGTACTTTGACTCTTGTTGAGAGCTACTTTGCACACATATTATGCTAAAAATAATTGGGTTAAATCGCTTTTACCCCCTGCCATATGGGGGTCTTTTGGTTTGCCCACCTAGGAAAAAAAAACTTAAAGATTCCCCTTGTAAAATAAAGATTCTTTGGTTTACACCCCATGTCATCTGACTAAATTAATGAGCTAATGTGGCATGCTGAATCGTTGACGACTGTATAAAAATGATGAGGTGTCTCGCTGACTTGGCATTTTTAATTTTTTTCCATTTAATTAATTTATTGCACCTGTTTTTTTTATTAATTAATAATAATTTTACAAAAATCAAAATTAAAAACATCATCATCTTCATCTCTTTCTCCTCTCATGTTCGTCATCTTCATCTCTTTCTCCTCTCATGTTCATCATCTTTCCACACATAAACTCAAACCCTAACAATTTTTCTATCCTTTCTTTTTTGGTACAGTTTTTCCTATCTTTTTAATACTCTCTCCGGTTCTATTTATAAGAGAAAATTTAGTCAAAAAAAATTGATGGACCTGGACTGAATTGTTAACCGGATACATCAATTTTTGTTGACCAAAATTTCTTTTATAAATAGGATTGGAGGGAGTATAATCATTTAACATTTCCAATATATATTGTCCAACATAGTTTAAACAAAGCGATACGAAAAAGAAAGAAAAACCAAAAAACCCATACTTCCATCCATATTTGACGTGTAGCAAGCGTGGGTTAGTGTGAGAATAGTCCGCTGCTTAAGAATATGAATTTGAATACCTCGTCGAAACCAAAAAAAAAATGCAAAAATGGAAGGAAAAAAAAATCAATTGAAGCGTTTGAATTGTCATAAATTTTTATTTTCTTAGAATTTTTTTATAACCAAATTCAAAGACACTCCAAGAGTCCTTAAGTTTGTTTTTTTTTAAAAAAAAATAATCTCATTCATTCAAAAGCAAGAATACTACCGATAGCTTCTAAGTATAATACAAATCAAAAGGATCTTTTTGTAAAAAAAAAGAGAGAGAGTTGGGGCATTCCTTAAGGTTAAATAGATAGCTACTAATGGTAAAAATAAAATAAAATTGTGATATGAATGTTATATTGGAATTTAATTTTTGTGATAACTATTAATCGTAAAAGTTATAATAGATAATATCATCTCAAGCTTTTAGCGGTATGCATAACGAGATTACTAGTATTCAACTTCAACTTATTTATTTTTTTGTTGAAGAGTGACATTCGACTCATATATCCTTAATGTGGATGGTAGTGACCAAATGAATATGGGAATGACGGAATTTGATGGCTTAATTAGAGACTCTGATAGACAATTATTGCGTGGTTTCCAATGGTTATTGACTACTCGGATATTCTTCATTAATACATGAGATTTAAATTTGTTGGGAGCAAGGTCTAAGAGATATTATTTGTTAAATTGATTCTATGCATACTATTCATTTGGCGCAACATGTTGATGTTTACACTCGCCGGCATGGAAATATGCGTGCTGACTTTTCAATTATGTCACACTCTCAGAGAGAATAATATGTGTGTTGACTTTTTAGTTAAACTTATAGTACAGAGTCTACGAGCAATTTATTGAATGTGTTTGACCCTTCAACTAAGCTTCCATTGTTGCTTACAATAGATAATATGGAGATTGCTTATCATCACAGCTAGTATACTCTTTTTGTAATTTTTTTTCCCTTTTGCCTTTTTCTCATGTAAAAAAAAGGCACACAATTCATGAGGCTCCTTTTTCATGTATTTGTGAGTTGTCATTGGGATTGGGAGGTGGCAAATGAATCAAGAAAAGACAGTAACTTGGTTCCCCTTTGCATGCAATTAACTAACCAAAACTTGAAGTTGCCACTTACTTTCACATGGAATTCAACAGGCAGCCCATCAGATATTTGAAAAGTGTCATGGTTGCCCCCTCCATTATGTTGGTTGAATATTCTTTCTAGGGAAAGAAATCTCAAACTACGGTTACAAGTTTTTAAAGCAGTGATGGTCCTAAAAAGTTTGGTCTATGTCATCATGATGGCAAGGACTAATTTGCTTTAACAAGCCTAACACCATTTTGTCTTAAATGAAATCACTAGGCTTGGACTTATTTTATAATTTGCATGAACTGCTGATACTACTAACTTACCGTGATGCAATCAAAGACAAAATATTTAACTTTAATAGGTGAATCAATGTTGTTAAACATGTCAGCCATTACCGACCCAGTCTGCTATGAAACACACTAATAGGAATGATCGGTACCTAGAGATTAGCAAAATTTACACACAATACGCACAACACATCAACTTCTCGCCTTAAGACTTCGATATATATTTATTTTTTTTAAACTTAAAACAAATTAATATAGAAATGTTGCATCTCAAAACTCCACATTTTGTTCAATATTTTGATCAGCAATCTGAAATTAAGAGATTAGGGTACGAGCTTCAATGTTTTTAATTGGTCAGTTTTCTTTTAAGTATAAGAAAAAAATAAACTTGATGGGACTTTTTTTTTTGAGAAAACTTGATGGGACTTTTGTTGACTTATAACTTGCAAATTGCAATGCATAGGATGATAATATCATGTCTTATAGTAGTTTGGTGAAATAATGCAATTCGACCTAATTTTCAATTATATCTTTGCAATTTAGTCACATAGCAGCTCAATTTATTAATTAATCAACCAATGTTTCGGTCTGTCTGTATATAGCATAACATCACAATACATCACATTCTTTCAAAAAAAAGTATCATAATACATCATATCTTTTTCTGGTTCAACCGCTTCACTTGTTTTTTCTGACTAAAGTTGAACAGTTATTCTAATTTTTGAAGATAGAAAAATATACTAACGGAGTTGGATTTACGAAGTAATGTGCGAATTTCAATTGAAAAAGATATATATATATATATATATATATATATATATATACACCTCACTTTGTGAGTGTACCGTAGAAGTTCCATATATATATATATATATAGTACCTGAGTGTCTTAAATAAGACTCTCTTTCATGAAAGGAATCTATAAGAAACCAAAAATAAAAGTACTAACAAAATAGTTTTTTTTCCTTATTATATATCTTACATTTTTTTTTTAATTATGCGAAGGCTGGTCTCAAGTTCGGGTAAAAGAAGAGAGTTGTGTTAGGCCTCGATAGCCGACTTAAAACTTTGTCGAATCTCTATGCCTCAGGTGTTTTGTGCGATAAGAAAGTACCACATAAGTTGAGAGGAAAGTTCTATAGGACAACAGTCAGATCGACGTGTTGTATGGTACAGAGTGTTGGGTGGTTAAGAGTCAAAACGAGAATCAAGTAAGTGTAGCAGAGATGAAGATGTTGCACTTGATGAGTGGTAAGACTAGACATGATAGGATAGGAATGACACCATGAGAGAGAGAGAGAGAGAGTGGGGGTAACACCTATAGTAGAAAAGTTGGTAGAAAATAGGCTTAGATGGTTTGGGCATGTAGTGAGAAGACCCGTAGATGCCATCGTAAAAAGAGTAGATCAAATGGAGGAGAGTCAGGTTAAAAGAGGTAGAGGAAGACCTAGGAAAACTATTAGAGAAACCATTAGAAAGGATTTATAGGTCAATGAGTTTGATCCAAATTTGGTTTATGATAGAACACTATGGCGTAATTTGTTCCATGTAGCCGACCCCATTTAGTGAGATAAAACTTGGTTGTTGTATTTATCTTACATTTTTAGTTGAACCTATCTCAATTTTACAAAATTGCATTGTAAGGTGAAAATTTCTCTCACTTATAAACTCATTTCAAATCATCTCTTCTAATGTGAGACTCTTAACACCAATCATGTTATGGATATCTGAAGTGTGATCTGAGTGGTCGGATAGCATAAACCTTGTAACAGGTGGTTCAACATATCTTAAATAGACTCTAATACCATCTTAAAATTTGAGTTAGACCAAATTGACTTGATGGCAGAAACTTGATAACAGGTGGTCCAACGAATCTTGAACATACTCTAATACCATCTTAAAATTTGAGTTGGACATCATCGACCTAAGTACGAAAACTTGATAATAGGTGATCCAACAAATCTTAAATCCACTCTGATCCTATTAGAATTATTTGAGTTGGACCTAATTAAATTTTACAAAATCTTTTTGTCAGGTGAAAGTTATACTCATTTATAAACTTGTTTAGGACCTATCCTTTCGACTTGGAACTCATAACACATTATATTTTTGGAAGAGAACCAATCCTCTTCCTAGGTGGAACTCTTGTGTCTTTATTTAGACTCATAACTTCATCTTTACGAGATAATATTAATAATTAATATTATCATAAAAAAGGAAAATAATCACCTAAGATTTTATTTTCAATATTGAAGATTTTAACTCAAATGAACAATCAGTCAAAGATTGTAACCACGCCTCTGTAACATTTTTCCAAAAACACATCTTAAGAGTCAAAAGGAAGATCCAGAAAATAAGATAAAGTAAAAGAAATGAATCTAAAATTTATTTTTTGCTAAATTAAGAACAATTCCCAAATACATAATTGCCTATCAGAAAAAGCAAATTAAAGTAATTCAGAAAGAAAGGAACTTCTAAAATCGACAGGTTCTATACATGTTTGGTCTACTGGTGTATATGAAAATTGTTCGAAGTATGAAGAACAACGGATATTGTCTTTTTTTTTTAATCAAAATTTTAGAATGGCGCAATGGTGTTCGGTTTATGAAAGATTTTAAGGTTTAAAGAACACTTACAAAGAATATGTCAACGATGATAGTCCTTTTAAAATAATAGATTGCGGTCATAAATATATGAGAATTCGACAAATTTTTCTAACAACAATATAACAAAGCAATACGGGGTACATGAATAGTACCATTCGTATGCGTTCGGTGCTAAGTAAGTATCAAGTATAAAAGTACTTAATCGTTTTATATGAAGATGTAGTGTTCAAACTATTTGTCTAATTATTAGGAGGATATAATGTTTTAGGTGCTCCTCAAGTTCGATTCTACAAATTATTCATTATTAAAATTTGAGACCATTTGTTGCATATGTAAGTCGGTAGAAACATTGTTCTTGTGAGCTTAATTTAGATCGTATGAATAATACATGTAAGGTTTGAGATTCGAACTTCAACTAAAAAAAAATTCGATAAAAACATTAGAACACATAGATCAATTCTACTCTCCATAAAATATAAAGCCATTAAATACTTTTAAAAGAAAAATTTAGACCATTTTGAATTAATTAATTGTCTAGGTGCATAGTAAAACTTGCCTTCAAAATTGGGCACAGCATCTACATATCTATATGAAGAAACAGATTTGCAGTACACATAAGCAAAACAGATGACTGCAGTGAATTGTAAAATTGCCACATACCCTCTTTTGCATGCTCACCCCAAATACTATGCAGCCACGCACACTTATATCCCATAAAACCCATTTCTCTCCCACTCTCTCTCTCTCTATACTTTCTCTCTCATTTAATACCTGAAACCACCTATATATACACACTCTCATTCCCTCTCTATACATCTTCACTTCACTTCATATATTATTTTCATTTTCTTCCACCTAATTATTATATCATAATTTTATTTATTATACTTATTCAAAAATGAGTAGTGTACTTTGTGAAGAGCAACAAAAACTTCTCCTTTCTCTCAAAAAGTCTCTCAGTCTAAGGGACACTATCATGGACAACATCCCACCAAGGAAGCTACTCACCCGCCGCTCACCCGCCACCACCGCCGTCACTGACATTTTTTCCGACGAGGATCCTTATTCCTCCGACCACTTCCGAATGTACGAGTTCAAAATCCGGCGATGCACCCGTAGCCGGAGCCACGACTGGACTGACTGTCCTTTCGCCCATCCAGGCGAAAAGGCACGCCGTCGCGACCCCCTCAGGTATCAGTACTCCGGTGAGGTGTGTCCTGATTACCGCCGCGGAAACTGCGACCGCGGCGAAGCGTGTGAGTTCTCCCACGGAGTTTTTGAATGCTGGTTGCACCCTTCAAGGTATAGAACTGAAGCTTGTAAAGATGGTAAAAATTGTAAGCGAAAAATTTGTTTTTTTGCTCATACACCTCGTCAACTAAGAGTTTTGCTTTTACCACCCCCTTCTCCTTCTCATACACCTCCTCAAAAAAACAACAAAAATTGTTGCTCTTTCTGTCATTGCTGTTCAAATTCTTCTTCACCCACTTCTACTTTGTTAAGTGGGCCCCATTTTTCTTCTTCAAATTCACCACCTTTGTCCCCTTTGTCCAATTCAAATTCTAAAGATGTGCATGTGCTTAATGAGCTTATTCGTTCTATGGAGAGTTTTAATTTTGGTGATGATATCATTCATGAGGCTAATTCACCTGTTTCTGCTAGCAAATTGAATTGGATTAATATTAACAATAATCCTAATTATGTTGCTAATTCTTCATTGGGTTGTGGAAAATATTATAATTCAAGTGGTGGTAGTGGCATGTTTTTGAGAGATGAACAGAGGATTAAGGTTGTTGATAATGATGTCACACCAGATTTTGGGTGGGTGAATGAGCTGCTGATGTAGATGATACAATGACAACAAAGCTGCTGATGTTGATATGATGATGATGATAATAATTATGTAAATTCATGGTGATTTATTATTTCAGTAATTTATTTGAGTAAAAAAAAAGTAAGTAATTAAGTGTAGATATGGTTATGTGATCATGTGACTTAACATATGATCCTTAATTGGCTTGCTTAGCCTCTATTTCCAATTGTAATTCAATTCTTGTTTATTTCCAGTTTATTACTTTCTGAATTTGTATGTTTGTGAAAATTAATCAAATTATGTAATTTTTATTCCGATTAATTAATTAGATTTTATGAATCTTGTTTTATGTGTGGAAAAAGAAAGGACTAATGACTAATGAGTAAAGAATCGTGCATGTTTTGTTAATTAATTTTTTTTGTTGCTGGATATATTTTGGGGTTGTTTTGTTTGTTAGCTTAGATTTATCTTGTTCTTATTACGTGGTAAGGTCCTTACGTGTGATTTGGATATTGTGATTATGTGTTAGTCCAAGGCATATCCTTTACACATGGCAACCATGCAATGTTATTGAGCTGAATTTTAGATAACAAACTTATTACAAGTTCTTTTTTTTTACTATTAGAGAATAACATAAGAGGAATAAAAAACTCCTACTGTCATGTATATTTTTCATGACTTTGTTCAAAGAAAAGTTTGTCATGTTACACAATGGATATTGATAATATAAATGTAATGTTCTCTTCAGCTGACAAAAAATGTTTCGTGATGCACGAGACAGGCACCCAAATTATTATTAATTGGGAGTATGTAATTCAAAAATGAAATTATTGACAAAAAAATTAATCTTATAGTTTATTAAATTGTTGTACATATATAATTAAGGCTGATATTTATTGCTCATTTGATCCACCACAAAAAAAAAAAGTGATGGTTAGTGGTCATTAGCTAGAAGAAAACTAGCTAAGCAAATTCGATCGGTACCACTCTACAAGGTGTTTGTTTATATTTAATGAAGTCATTTCATTTCATCATGCACAACTTATTTGTTCATCTTGTAGATTTCTTGGTCAAATAAGTTTTGACAAATTTCTTTAACACAAACAATACCCAGGTGTCTTTTTCGTAAACGTCTAATAATATTCGAACAATAGAAGGGTCAAGTGTATATATTAGAGAAACTTTATTAGAATTGGCATGCCTGTGTGGCAAGAATATTGTACCAATAGATGTGCTAATGCTTAGTTATTTATAAGGCTCTAAAAGGGCAACTTGGTGCACTGAAGTTCCCGCATACGCCGGGTCCGGGAAGGGGTTCCACCATTTGATGTATTGTACGCAGCCTTACCCTGTTTTTACATAAGAGGTTGTTTTCAGGACTTGAACCCGTGACATGACAACAACTTTACCAGTTATTTATAAGGCTCTATGCTCATGAAATTTCTTATATGTTAATATGGGATAATGGAGCATTAATCATATGTGCTAAACACAACATCATCTGTACTCGTGAGCTTAACTCAGTTGCTATGAGCAATGTAGCAATGTATAATATATGTAAAGTTTGAAGTTCAAACTCCGAGCACCACCAAAAAACGTAATATCAATTGACATGGACATGTGGCGAAGAGACCTTGTGTACGAGACATTATTAATTATGTAGCTGTAAAATTGTATTATTTGTTCCATTTTAGCTTTCAGTTAAGATCATCAAAACAATAAATATTGGCTTCTGATAATTGATCAATCTAACATTATCATTTTATAATATGACTAAGCAGTATTTGTTTAGTCATTATACATGATTTTCCTTTATATATACTTTTTTTCGTTTTTCATGAGTTCTCTTGCCGGAGGAACAGCCTGTTTGGTATCACATGGAAACTAGGAATCTCGTGTTCCAATGTGTTTCTCACCGTGATTTGCTAAAGCTAGATATTCCAGCTTTAATCTAAACATGTGGCAGCGTGCACTCCAATGCCAAGCCAAACACAATTGAAGTCATATCTTATGTGTGTGTGAAATACTAAATATTGATACTTCTTTCAGATTTGAATTTTGATTTGTCACGTTGTGCGTACATTTTTATAGTTACATGTAAAAAGATAAAACCAATGTGTTTCAATATTTAGAAATTAATACCTATATAATTGGATTTAAATCCAAAATGGGTAGTAAGGGATATTAATACATAAGCGTGCTGGGATCCATGACTCCTTAATTAAAAGAAAGTGGACATTAAATCATACAGATCAAAAGTGGGATAACGTACCATTCTTTGATAGCGTAATATTTGTTTCCTAGGAAGCAAACTTATCTGAAAGACAGCTAAGGCAGTGAAGGGAATGACCCATAAAGAAGTGTATGGAATAAGTTTTTGGTGGGGTTAATTTGTTTGTTAGGTGAGGTACTACACTACCATGGTACTATTGAGTTAGCTTGGTGCTAGTAGTTACCATAAACTCACACCTAATGGTGTGGGAATGGGGGAGCAACCCATACTAAAATTGACCTATTTTAGGGCTTTTGATGGTCCCCTATCTCTCTGACCTTTTACCTTTCTGTCATAATTTCAAATTCGTTTTTAGAAGATGAATTAAATAGTAACTTTTGTGGGACAAGCATCCCATACTCTTGTTACATATTTTCTTTACCTAAGTGAATGAAACTACCGACACATGGGAATGGGTACATCATTTCTTTGTCATCAAGACCAATATTTTGATACATGCATATACATTTTTGGTTGCAAAATGTTATTCATATACATTCCCCGTGCTCATGCACTTTTATGCATTTCATTTTCAATCAATATCCTATGGTTGAGTTCTGACAGGGTTGTTAGAGTCATATATTATATTTACCAATTAAAAAAGTTGTCTCATTCCTACCATAGCTTTCAAATGGTAACTAAATTTGTGTGTAACTAGCTATATATATACAGAATTCGAATGTTTACATCCTAAATTGTACGAGTTACCGTGTTTTAAAAGTTACCTACCAGAGAATAAAACTGCTGCCATGCGGATTTAGATGTCATTTTCTTATTCTTTTAAAGACCTTAACTCAATTACTCTTCAATTCTATAATTGTAGCATAACCCCACTTTTAAATGGAGAGTGGTACATAGACATAGGCCGGCTAGTTGGCCAGTACTTCAGCATGCAATTCGTACTTGCTGAGATTAATTATTTTTTAGTAAGTTCATTAAGTGTGATTTTACATGTTTAATATTGTGTTTAGTATATAAGTAGATATTAGTAAATTCGTGGTCACTTAAGTTAATTTTCATGGTAAATCATGAATTTTATGATTAGAACTCCTTCATGGTTTAATACCGTGTTTAACTTGTGGGTCTAATGAGATGTTTTTTAATAAGCAAAATTGAGGAGTGTATGAGATATTCTAACACATTCAAACTATGAGTACAGATACAAGCTATGTAAAATGCCTAAAGCAAATCATTAGATTGCTAAACCAATCTGTTAATTTACTGCTAATAACTCAAACAACAGATCAAGAGTCAATTCAGACATATGGCTTAGGTGGATATTGTGGAGGTTCGCAATGGTGGTGCTGTGTCCTGTTTGAGTGTGTAGTGGCCGTTTGGCGGAAACGATGAAGTACACGTTCTGTTTTGAAATAGAGAGTGAATTTATTTTTTTATTTTTGATAGGCATTATTAGTCTAATGGTTAGGATCTATGGTGGGTAGGGCTGGATCGACTTCCGAAAAAATTACATGTATATTTACCAGATCAAAACCTATATTGGAGATGCTATAAATTCAACTTGTTGATAAAGATCATGAGGGTATAGTGCTATACAACTAAACTATATGGCACCTAATGCTATTCCAAATGTTGTTGATTCTCTTGTCTTTGTTCATTGGGTAACCGGACAGCAGAAATAATCGGCCTCCCAGTTGTTCAACCGGCTGAAGTGTACTGGTTTTGCTTCGTCTATATGTACATCGAAAGTACTTGATGGCAAGTATTGGACCATCCAGGCTGCAACTGTGAGCTGTATGGAAATTATAGTTTCTATGAAAATATAGCTGATGCAATGTATACAAATTTCAGCAAAAAGAAAAAGTGGAGAACAAAGTGACATTGACATGTGCAATGATCAATGTCACCACCAATGGTCAATTAATATACCATGTCCACCTTAGATAACACCTTTACTATGTTTATGGGACAAGATTTCAGTAGAATGTGAAATCTTATCCTGCAAGGCAGGAGAGGATACTAGGGATATGACAGGTATTTGACGTTCTATAAGATTTTGTGGCGCAGCAGGCTCTTACTAATTGGCAGTGAGAAGGGGAATGTAGGTATTCTTACTTGCATCCTACCAAAAAAAAAAGTATGTTACCGTGAGTAACTGTGACCACTATATCACAAGGCTACCTAAAATGTGTGCCCCGGACCACCGTCATCAAGAGTAGCTATTCATTTTAAAGTTAAAAGGGTTCAAAAAGCAAGGAACTTCCCATCTAAGAAAATTGAAATTGCAAAACCCTGCAACCATATACAACTAGAGAATCCAAACATTGAAACCTCCTCCATTTCACTTTTATTATAGTCATAGCCGCAAAGGCGTGTATGCTTATTAGAAATACAACTACTGCCTACAAATGACAAACAATATCAGGCATAAAAACTTCCTGAAAACAAATAACTGGGAATCAGTTGGGTTATGACGGTAAGAATTCTATGAAGTCGTTATCTTGGATTCGTGGTAACTTTTATTACTAATGATGATCGATAATTGGTCATTATGAAGGTCTTTTACATAAATTATTCTCACTATAACACTCATATAGAAGAGAGATCACCCAAATCATCCAGCAAATGTACTAGGATTTAGAAGCCTGTTCTAAAATGTATAGTCAATTTAATGAGTACCAATGAATTAGTTTAGATGTGCAAATCAAACAAATATTTACTACTCTGGTTTGTTGAAAAGGTTCAGGCAAAATTAACTTTAACCGTTCTCTTATAAAAAAAGGGTACCAAACCAAAATGCAAGAATTTTGTCACTTGTATTCAAATAATAACTATCTAAAATTGAGAAGAATTAGTAGCATATAAAATTGTGAATGTTCCATCAGGGATTTTTCACTCAGATCTTTGTCAAGCACACTGACTAGAACAGAAACACTAGTGTGCAAAATATTATAAGCCATGAAGCTAACAGAATTGAAAAGGCTAGTCCAGAGACGGCTTAAAGCCAAAATTTAAACAACATAAAGAAGAAATTGAAATGCAATTCTTGCATAGCAACATTCTGCTAGAAACTGGTATAAAAATACAATCTTACTGTAGTCCCTCAAGATTCATCCAAGAAAAAGAAGAAAAAGAGGATTGAGAAAATGTATACAAGGACTTGTAAATACATCGTGATTGTACAAGCAAAAGATATAAAAATGCTTACTTCCAATACTATAAGAAGATGCCCTTGCTGCCTGCGATCCTTCTTTACCACTAATGCCAAGACCTATTTCCGCTTGTTTTATCATCCATACATCATTCCCACCATCACCAATTGCTAATGTTCTATAGTCATGCGATTTTAAGATCTGCACAAGCTGTGACAAACAATGCAGTGGCAGAGCAAACAAGCATAGTTTTTCTGGTAAATTGAATCAGAAGCAACACAATAACAACCAAGTGTTATCCCACTAAGTAGGGTCAGCTAAAATAATAAATTTTGCTTTCATTGAGAGTTGAACTCAAGGCCTCCCGCTTACTAAACGGGTGCTCTAACAAACTAAGCTATGAAAGCTGTATTTAAAAAAACACGCCCAGTGGACCATATACCCACAATCGCTTCATTAGGCCATGGGCGCGAATCGGAAACAACACAAAATGCAAGTATTTTGTATTCTACAAGGTGGGAGACTTCACACAGGAAAAAGAAACCCGGCACTATTTGTCAATATAACAATGCCATCTTGTAACTTGTAATAAGGATGTCATAAACATAAATGGTACAGAACACAGCAATGAATATGAAATTTCAATCAGTAATTTAAGCTAACAGTTCAAGCCAGGATGCTAGGAGTTTGAAAAGGGGGGGAAGAATGACTAGAAAAGGATTACGTATTCAAAAATCACAATTACATGCAGCTAAGGTTGTACAACAAACCTGTGATTTTGTGATGGTGTCATATGACATCATTTAGCAATCCTTGACAATATCGTCAGCTCAGTAAAAGCTTCGTGATAGTGCTTAAGCGCAATCTCAAGAGCACATCCATTAATAACAAAAGCCGCATCCTGTTTGAGAAAGGAAAAGAACAAAAAGATAAACTTCAAACCATTTTAAATTATCTTGCTCCCAAAGCATGCATGCATAGCCAGTTCATTTAAACATATTGTTAGGCATATGCTAAAAGTTGCACATAGTTAGTTAGTTAAGGGTTGGCTAAGAACATACTTGTTGCACAAGTAAGCTAGTTTGTTAGCAACTAACTAAGTATTTACCTATATATATGCCTTGTACCTATGTTGTTAATCAATAAGATTCACTTTTACCTCACACATATTAACGTACTAGCCACATCAAAAGCAGAATAAACAAGAAAAAAACACAATCAGTTAGCGAAGTTCTCCAATCACTGGATCCTGATATTGATTTGATACAGACAATTGCATAAGCAGTACCTTAGGATCAGAGGTGGTTATCTGCATGATAAGAAGAACTTTCTTCAAACTTCCATAAATCTCATCCTTTGTTTTTTCATCAATCAATAGAAGTTGTCCCTTGGGTTCCATAAGTCATGAGAGGCAAATTAAAACAATAAAGGGTTGGTGTAAATTAAAATCATTTTGAAAAAGAAAGCCTGATATTAATTAAACAGCCAAAGTTCATAGCTACTTTCAACATGCATATATCTACGCTCTTCAGATACAAATAGTTAGTAGCATCATACTTTCTTCAAAAAAAAAATTAGTAGCACCATACCCACATGGTCTCTCCATAAAACAAAAAATTCCTAACTATTAGATGATAAAAGACCTCCAATAAGGGAAGTAGGGGAATAAATAAATAGCATAACAGTTAGTCAGTTAGCATGATAATGCACTTATTTTTAGTCGAAGAAGTTGGTGGCCTATACTGTCTACCAGAAGCTTCAGTCTTTGGAGTTTGGAGCATCCAGACTAGGACTTGATATACTTTCAGCTATCAAAATGCAGCTAGATAGTTTCAGTAAAGGATATTAATCAATGCTTTTGTTGAACATAGTTTGAAAAAAGTAAAGTAAAATAAAAATTGCAGTAATAAAGAAAATATCAATTGCTACATAAATTTAAGCATTTAAACTTTCTTAGTCAAAATCAATCCTACAAAATATTTTCAATCAAAATCAATTTTCATCACCGGATAACCAAACATACACTAAATGGTGTAACTAATATGTAAGCAACATTTTACACCTCTAGCTACTTTTTGGTAAATGTAATTTGTTAAATAGATTTGGATCTTATCCCAAAAATTAGCTCAAATGATGATGGTATCCAGCATGTTAAATGATTTTGGATCTCATTCCAAAATCTAGCTCAAAAGATGATGGTGTCCACACAACTATACAAGAGTCAGACAAATTTCAAACAACTTCAATGCCCACCATGGCACCTGACATATTGCAATCTTTAACCCATCTTTGCTATCATACTAAATGAGCTTGAACTTCATTTCAAAAATTAACTCAAAGAATCTCCGTGACCTTAGCTCAGTTGCTAGGGATATTGCACATTATATGCAGGGGCTGGGTTCGAACTCCGGACATCCCATTTCTCCACGCTTAAAGGTGTGAGCTCTAGCCACTAGGTTACTTCACCAAAAAAAAAAGAAGTTAACTCAAAGAATAAAGATGTTAAAACACATATATATACATCCAACAACCCAGAAATTTAAGCAATATGAACTTCAAACAACTTCAATATAACTCGGGGAATATAGATGTTATATCTACTTGTGGATAATAAACCAATAGTAGAATATTGTATTATGAAAAAAATTGATTGGTTCAAGTGGTAAAGAATTTGAGCCTCTTAAGCATGTGGTCATTGGTTTAATTTCTGATTCATGTGTATGAATTTTTTTTGTTGGGAGCGACACCTTATGTGCCCTAAAGATTCCCTACAAAAACTAATCATTGTTAAGCGGTGATGGAAACTTCATATCAATAACACAATAACTCAAAAAACAATATTGTGCTATGGGATCCTCCTTAGGAGAATCAACCTTACTAGCCCATAGTTGTTTTTGCTTTGACTAAACTTTTCCCATCTACTCTTAAAAAAAAAAAACTTTCCACACCTATTTATTTCTCGTGCGCCCTACTTTTTTTACAAAAATGTTTATGGGTTTTCAGATTCTATAATCCGAACACAGTTCAAACGTGTTCGAATTATATAATCTGAAGTGTTCAGATTATATAATTCAAAATATGCTTATATACCAGCAATATGATTCTCTCATATTTCAACAATTTTGAATATTGCTTTTAAAAACAACATAAAAACAAAGTAGAAAAATGATAAAACCTGTCAAATAAAATCAGAAAAATATAAAAATACCACCAAAAAATTCTAAAAGTAAAATAAAACTAATGCAATTTTTTTTTATTTTTCTGAGAATATAAAAAAATTTAAAAAATTAAAAATGGGTCCAAACAATGGAATTTTGGATTTTGAGGAGCGGAATCTCGTTAGAAGTCCATTCTAAGGAATGCTTGATACTTGATTTTTTTTCACCTGATTTTCTGGGAAAGTTTTGAGCAATCTGATCAAGTAGTCCAAAAACCGGATTTTCAACTGAGACACGGCGGAAACAACTAACAATGTCCTAAAACATAAGGATAGGGTTAAGATGATTAATATGGTCCTTAAATTGGCTATCCATATTTCACATATGCTCAGTATTTGTGCTAATATGGTTCGGATTATATAATCTGAATTGTTTTCCTCAGAATTTTTTGCACAAGAGGTGTGTTTAGGGTTGTTCGGATTTTATAATCCGAAAAAAAAAACGCGCCTTATTTTTTAGGGTGTTCGGATTATAAAATTCAAATTGATGAATAACTCATTTTTCCATCTCAAAACAAGGGGAAAATTCATTTCAAATTGTAGAATCCGAAAATTCAATGAGCATTTTCATAAAAAATAATTTGGGTGCGAGAGAGATCGTTGGGTGAGAAAAGTAATAGTTTTTTCTTTCTTCTTTTGATCAAATTTAGCCTAGAGTTTTTTTATGGGAAGTAGCCCATGTAGATTGTAGCCCATTTAAATTAATAAATTTGAATTAGATTTTTTCTTTTCTCACCCTCTGTTCTTCTCGTTAGAGCTGTCAACAAAGCCCTAAATTGTAAAGCCCCAATATTTTAGCCCCCTTCAAAGCCCCAATTTTTTGGAGGTTACTTTTTACGCCCCCCTTATATCTCTTTAGGCCACCAAAAATTACAAAATTAGCCTTTGTAACATGCACTGTAGATAAATACCGAACCATATTTCACCCTCTTATATTTTACATATCAAAGAATAGATAGAATCACTCACCGCTTCCCTCTTTTATTCTACCCTCTTCTTCTCTCCATACATACATACAAATATTACAAAGTATGTTCACAGAATCTGAGTTCAGTACAATTAATGTTTTCAAAATCAAATGAATTTGAAGAATGTAAAGAACAGGCACCACTGACGGTAGTTTAGTTAAGATAACAAATTCACATGTTCTTTTCAATTGGAAATTATA